>ULMK01008965.1_pt1 | contig 56393 bp, 71 predicted proteins | sample 1951621 | NCBI WGS metagenome assembly ULMK01 (sample SAMEA4835547, study PRJEB28245) | human gut metagenome | biome: gut microbiome; material: fecal sample | place: Denmark | collected 2008
ATAAAAAAATGGAGGTAGGTATATGGATAAAAAAATTAGCATTGAGGTAAGAAGATATTTAGAAAGAGAATTAAAAGATTATAAAGATAATAAAAATATAATTGAAGAGTTAAGATTAGATATAATAGAAGAATGTCCTAAAATCACCTTGGGTGTGCCTGGGAGTCCTAACAAAGGAAATGAAGGACAAACTACTAAGGTTTATAATTTAATTACGAATAAAATGATAACTAGATTACAAGCAATGTGTAAAAAGATACATAAAGTTTTGGAAGGATTAAGCGGTGAACAATATGAATTATATGTAAGGCATTTTGAAAAAGGAGAAAGTAAAACAAAAGTATGTATAGAAATGCACATTGGAGAAGCTACATTCCATAGATATAAAAATAAGATTATTTATAGCTTAGCTGAAGAATTGGGTTTTATTTGATAGAAAATTGATAGTTTTTGAACCTTGTCAAGTGGTATAATTAGTATAGTGAAGAGTATCGGAAAACTCTTTTCTAGGAAATTAACCGATAAAAAAGCATTGGTAGTATGCTAATTACTACCACCAAGCCCATAAAACAAAAAGGGCATTTACAGCAAGAATAGACTAGTAACTGACTTGCTTTTCAATTCTCTCTTAATCGTCAAAAAAATAAAGACGATTAGTTCTAGACTTGAGAGAATTGCTATTTTGAATGCAAACAAGGGAAACCTTAGTTTTTTTATAATCAACCTCTTGGCACTATCTATTATGGTAGTGCTATTATTATTCATACAAATTTCATGAGGTGCCAAACAATTTTCACAAGATTACATACAACACTTGACAATGTATATCATTAATGTTATAATGTAGGTACAATAAGAAGACAATTTATGTAATCTTGTTGAACCATTGATTAAAATGTACTCATTTTAATCACTCCTTTCATTTCGAAAGGGTAAATTCAGTTATATTGAATATCAGAAGATAGTTTGCCGACTATCTTCTCTTTTTTAGTATACTTAGCCAAAAAAGTGAATATAATAAAAAAGAAAGCCCTGCTTTGCCGAGCAGCGCCTAAGAATAATCTTACATTTATTTAAGTTTGTTGCTAAAAAATACAATTATAGTATATATAATTGTAAGTAATCCAGTAATAGCAACAATAAAGTCAGTAAATTCAGTCATTGAATATCCTCCCTTCTGCTCTAATAGATACAGAGAAAAAAGGATAAAAGAGACTCTCTACTCTAACGAATAGAAAAGAGCAATTACATTATAACACTTGCTAATATTACAAGTCAACAAAATATGACAACAAATTAAAAATATACAATGTAGTCCAAAACGGGCTACTTTTTTAATGCTTATTTTATAAAACAAAATGAGCAATAAAAAGGTAGTGATACTATGACAAAAGAAGAATATCGAAATTATCTGTGTAAACATTGTATAAGATACAATTGTAAAGAAAATATATGTGAATTAGATAAAGATACATACAAAGTATATAAATGTACTGAATATGTATCTATTTTTCTCTGCAATAAAAGAAATTGTAGAGAATGTGGGAAATGTAAGGAGTGATTATTTATGAAAGTAAAAGCATTAGATACATATAAAAGATTAAATATAAGAGACGCAGAATTAGATAAAATACCTGAAGCTGGAGAAATATTTGAAATCACAAAAGAAAGATATTATGTACTTACACATAATAATGCATATAATGAAGTATTTGTTGAAGAAGTACATGAAATAGAAACAGCAGTAAAGAAAAATAAATCAGAAAAGGCAATTAAGAAAGTAAAGTAATTATGACATACAGAGATGATCCAAACGTTGCTAAGAAATATAAATCAAAAAGATGGCAAAAGTTAAGAAAGCAAAAACTTATTTTAGATCCATTTTGTGAAAGATGCTTAAAGAAGAATATATATAGTGCAACATATTTTATACATCATAAAGAATATGTAACTGATAAAAATTATGAAGACGATGAAATATTTTTTAACATAGATAATTTAGAAAGCTTATGCAAGAAGTGCCATAACGAAGAACACTTTAAAGAAAAGTTTGATGAATATATATTTGATGAGAATGGAGATTTGATAAAGAATGAATAAGACTAAAATATATAGTTGCAATTATAAATTAAATAATCAATGCAAAAAAAAATGTTGCAAACACAAAGACGGGAAAGAAGGATGTACTAATACAACTCAATGGAAATATGCCAAAAGAACACCATTAAACTATATAAAAAGAATAATAAACAATATATGTTTGATGAAAAGGAGTTTTAGCAAAAAATGATTAAAAATAATACTTGTACATTAAATGTAGATATACAAACAGATAATGCATTAAAACAATTAAGACAAATAAAACAAGAAGTAAAAAGAGTTGTCAAAGAATGCACTTATGAAATAAAAAAATTAAAACTAAAAAGAAAAGATATATTAATTGTTAAGATGGATTCGTTTTTGAAAGACGATGATAAAGATAGATTAGAAAAAAGATTAAAGAAGAAGCTACATAGAAAAGTTTTAGTTTTAGATAATTCAGTAAAAGAAATAGAAACGGTTAATAGATAAGATATCCCCCCATAAGCTAGTAAAACCAATGTGTATGGGAGAACGGTGGAAGGGCACTCAAAAAATACGCATGTTAATTTGCGTGAGGGGTGTAGGTAAGGTGGTGATATAAGTGCAAGATAAGACTATAGAAAAACGAGTAAAAAGTAAACAAAATAAATTAAAAAAGCTATTCAAAGATATTGAAGAAAACAAAAAAAATTTAGTTGAAAGTTTAATATATAATGCTGCATTTATGTCAGTAAAATTAGAAGATTTAATAAAACATATAAGTGAAAATGGCATAAAAGATAAATATAAAAATGGAGAAAATCAGTTTGGATATAAAGAATCTGTTGAAATGAAAACTTATAACACAATTATTAAAAATTATACTAATGTTATAAAACAATTAACAGATTTACTACCTGAGAAGAAACAAAAGGAAATAGGAGATGAATTAGATAAATTCAATGATGAAATATGCTAACATATATAGAAGAATACTATCAATTTTTGTTAAAGAATCCAGATAAAGCTAATCATAAAATATTGGTTACATATGAGAAACTTGTAAGGGATATATATAATCCTGTTCAAGTTTCTTTTTTTAATGAAATATCAGAAGAAAATGAAACACATACATATATATTTAATTTAGAAAAGAGTATGAGACCTATACAGTTTATTGAAAAATTTTGCAAACACTCTAAAGGAAAATGGGCTGGTAAAGCTGTAATTCTTGAGTTGTGGCAAAAAGCTTTCATTCAAGCTTTGTTTGGATTTGTTGATAAAGACACAGGATTAAGAAAATATAAAAAAGGGATTTTATTTGTAGCAAGAAAAAACGGTAAATCAACAATAGATGCAGGACTTGGAAATTATATGTTAGTGTCATCAGGTGAAGGTGGTGCAGAAGTTTATTCTATAGCTACTAAAAAAGAACAAGCAAAAGTTGTTTGGGAAGAAGCAAAAAGAATGATAAAAAAATCCCCTGCACTCGCTAAAAGAATACGTACTTTAGTTGGAGGACTATATTATGATAAAACGGAATCTTTCTTTAAAGCTTTAGCATCAGATTCTAATTCTTTAGATGGTTTAAATGCATTTTTTGTAATAGGTGATGAAATACATGCATGGAAAGATAAAAACTTACTCGATGTTATGTTTGATTCTATGTCTGCAAGAGAAGAGCCTTTATTTCTAGAAACATCTACAATGGGAACTATAAGAGAAAATGTGTTTGACAATGAATATGAATATGCTTGTGGAATAATAGAAGGATATGAAGGACTAGAAAGTGGTATTTTTGATGAAACAGTACTACCAATAATTTACGAATTGGACAATCCTAATGAGTGGCAAGATGAGAAAAAATGGTATAAAGCTAACCCTGGACTAGGAACAATAAAAAATATAAAAGATTTAAGAGATAAAGTGAATAGAGCTAAAAATAATCCTACAGAACTTACAAATTTACTTTGTAAAGATTTTAACATAAGACAAAATGACCAAGATAAATGGTTAACTTTTGATATTGCAAATAATGAAAATACTTATAATATTGAAGAGTTGTTTGACACTTACGCAATTGGCGGAGTTGATTTATCTAGTACAACGGATTTAACATGTGCAACATTATTAATTGTAAAAAAAAGAAAGAAATATGTTATGCAACAATATTTTATAGCAAGCGAAAGATTAGAGTTTAAAATAAAAGATGACAAGATACCATATGATAAATGGGAAAAAAGAGGACTTGTAACAGTTTGTGAAGGAGCAAAAGTTGATTATTCAAAAGTAACAGAATGGTTTTTAAATATAAAAAATCAATATGAAATTGCACCTTTGTGGGTAGGCTATGACCCTTGGAACTCAAATTATTGGGTAGAAGAAATGAAAGAAAATGGATTTGAAATGATAGAAGTAAGACAAGGTGCAAAAACAATGTCTAATCCAATGAAATTATTAGAGGCTGACTTAATAGAAAAAAATGTAAACTATAATAATAATCCAGTTTTAAAATGGTGTTTATGTAACACTGCTGTAAAAAGAGATGAAAATGATAACATAAGACCAATTAAAGGGCAAAAACAAAGGGCAAGAATAGATGGCACAGTAAGTTTAATAATAGCTTACTGTGTTTTATTTGACAAAATGAACGATTATTTAGCGTTACAGGAGGTGTGAAATGAAAAAAGAAAAACGTAGCTTATTCAATATGATATTTGGTAATAAAATTCAAAATATGGTTAATGAAACCACGCTAAAATTGTTGAGTGGATATAATGCAACATATACAGACATAACAGATGATATTAATGAAAATATAATAGCTAAAGAATGTATTAATGTAATAGCAACACATTGTGCAAAAATGATACCGAAGCATTACCAACAGAATGGAAATTTAAAAAATCATATTTCGGGGCAGATAAATTATATTATCAGTGTAAAGCCAAATCCGTTCATGACTACATATGACTTCATATATAAAATAATGAGCTTGTTATTAGCACAAAACAATGAATATATATACATAGACATAGACGATAAAGGATATTTAAGGGGACTATATCCACTAAATCCATTATTTTGCACATTAGTAGAATATGAAAACGAAGTGTGGCTTAAATTTCAGTTTATAGATGGGAACACATACTATGTAAAATATAACAGGATAATCCATTTAAGAAATTTTTATAATAAACATGACTTTTATGGAGATACAAATCAGGTATTGAATAATGCTATTGAAACTCAAACAGTTGCAGACGATGGAATAAAGAATGCAATTAAAATAAGTGCATCATTAAGAGGAGTTATAAGAGCAGCAAATGCAATATTAAAAGACAAAGACATAAAAAATATGAAAGATAATTTTGTTCAAAGCTTATTATCAAGCACGGATGGAATTGGAAGTTTAGATGCAAGAATGGATTTTAAAGAAATTAATTTAAATCCGGTTTTACTTGAAAAAGAACAACTTGAAATGGTAAATGGAAATATATATGGATACTTCATGCTATCAGAAAATATTATAAAAAGCAAATATACAGCAGATGAATGGAATGCTTTTTATGAAAGCGTTTTAGAGCCACGTGCAATCCAAATGGGGCAAGCATTTACAAACGCAATATTCAGTGAAAAGGCAATAAAAGAAGGACATCGAATAGAGTTTTCAGTAAATCGTATAAAATATGCAAAAACAGACACAAAAATAACTTTAATAAAAGAAGCAGGAGCATTAGGGTTAATAACAGTCGATGAAGGCAGAGAAATATTAGATTTACCAGCAATTGGTGGAGAAGAAGGAAAGAAAAGGTTACAGACGTTAAATGTAATAAATGCAAATTTAGCAGATCAATATCAAGGAGGTGGAAAAGATGGAAAAAGCGATAAAGGAAATGAGGATTAGTGAATTAAGAGCATTACAAGAAGATTCAGATGAAATGATAATTGAGGGATATGCGGCAGTATTTGAACAAGAAACAGATTTGGGATGGTGTAAAGAAATTATTAGTAGGGAAGCTTTTAATGATTGTAATATGTCTGACTGCGTACTTAAATATAATCATAATGACAATTGCTTAATTTTAGCTAGAACTAGAAATAAAAGTTTAGAATTAATAGTAGACAGCAAGGGATTAAAAATAAGAGCAAAATTAATAGATACAACACAAAATAGAGATATATACAAAATGATACGAGCAGGCTTACTTGATAAAATGAGTTTTGCATTTTCTGTTAGAAAACAAGAATGGGATTATGAAACTGATACAAGAAGAATTACTGAAATTTCACAATTATTTGATGTATCTGTAGTTGATATTCCGGCTTATGACGGCACAGAAATATATGCAAGAAGTAAAGAAACATATGAAAAAGAAAAAAGAAAATATCAAGAATTTAAAAATGAAAAAGAGAGATTAAAATTATTATTAAGTTTATAATCTCGACAAAAGAAGCGGTGGTAGAACTGCTTCTTTTTTGATTGGTAGAAATCAAATAGAGATTTTATAAAAAATGGTGGTAGAACTGTTAAAAAATAGGAGGGTTAAAAATGACTTTAGAAGAGTTAAATGAAAAAAAAGAAGAATTAAGAAAAAGATTAAAAAATGCTAAACCAGAAGAATTAGCAGAAATTAGAAAAGAAATTGAAGAACTAGAAGATGTTGAAATTAAAGAAGAAAAACAAGAAGGAGAAATAGACGAAAGAAATTTATTAAAAGGAGCAATTGAAGATTTAGAAAAAAGAAATATAAAAACTTCAAAAGTAAAAGAGATTAAAAAACCAGTTAAGGAGGAAAGAAAAGTGGAAGAAAAAGAATTAATTGAACAAAGAGCAAAAGATTTAAAAGAAGGAAAAACTGTTAGCATTGCTTTTGATAACGGAGAACAAAGAAGTGTAACAGTACAAGGTGGAACTATACTTGTACCTAAAAAATATAAAAATGAGATTTCAGAAAGCTTTAATGCTGTATCTGGAATGGTTGATATGTTAAATACTGTTCCACTAAACGGAGGAGATTCTTACAATGTAGCTTTTGAAAAAGGATATGGAGAAGGAGATTACACTACTGAAGGTGGAGAATACCAAGATGTAGATGTTGAAACAGATTATGTTGAAACAGGTAGAGCAAAAATAACATCTTATATAGAAGTAACAAAAGAAGTTAAGAAATTACCTTCTGCTGCATATTTAGCATTAATATCAAAGAGAGTAACAAGTTCAATTAAAAAGAAAATAGGAGCACAAGCAATTGTAGGAGCTGGAACAACAAATACAATAAAAGGTATTTATAATGCAGATACAAAAGTAATGCCAACTGATGCAAAAACAAGTGATATAGAATTATCAGCAATAGATGCAGATACATTAAACGAAATTACATTTGCATACGGTGGAAATGAAGATGTAGAAGCACCACAAGCATTAATATTATCTAAAGACGACCTAAAAACATTTGCAAAAGTAAAAACAACAGATGGGAAATTTGTATATAGTATAACAAAAAATGGAGCAAGAGGAACAATATCTTATAAAGACGGAGGGCTAGCAGTACCATTTGTTATAAATTCAGCTTGCAATTCAATATCAAACAAAGCAACAACTGCTGGAAAATACACAATGATTTATGGATCTTTAATGGACTTTGAATTACCTGTATTTTCAGACTTAGAAGTTCAAGAGAGCACAGATTATCAATTTAAAAAAGGTATGATTTGTTATAGAGCTGATGCTATAGTTGGTGGAACTGTATCTAAATATAATGGATTTGTAAGAGTAAAAAAAGGCACTACTAGTGTTTAATGAAAAATAAGGAGGAGATTGTATGTCTGAATTGCTAAAATTGTGTAAGCAATGTTTAAGCATAGTCGAAACATCTACATATAAAGATGATGAAATAAGACTTTTGATAAAAATGGCAATGAGTGACTTGAAAAGACAAGGTATTGATGTAAACGTAAATGACAGTCTTATACAAGGAACAATAGCTATGTTTGTAAAAGCAAATTTTGGGATGGTAGATATCAAAGAAAAAGAACTTGCACAGAGGATGTACAATCTTCTATGTAATAATTTAAGTCTAAGTTCAGAGTATAAGGAGGCAGAGAGATAATGAGAGATGTAGTTTGTTATCTTATATCTACTTCATATGAATCTGACGAAATTGGTAATCAAATTGCTAAAGAAACTAATCAAGAAGTACCAATTATAAAGGTTGAATTTGTTGGTATGAATGAGTTTTATGAAGCAAATGAAAGAGGATTAAAGCCGAGTCTTCAACTTAGAATAAGTTCATTAAATTATAATCAACAAAAAAAATTAGAATATATGAAAACTATTTATACTATTATAAGAACAAAAATACCAAATGCAGATGAAATTTTGCTAATTTGCGAAAGGAAAGAAGCAGATGGCTAATAGTATAGATGTTAATTTACTTTCAAAAGAGGTTATGGAATATCTTGAAAATTATGTTGAAGATATAGAAGAACAAGTTGAAACAGTTACGAATGAAGTTTGTAAAGATGCAGTAAAAGAATTAAAAGAAAAATCACCTCGCGAAAAAGGGAAAAGAAAAAAACCTTATTATAAAGGTTGGAGAATAAAGAAAGATAAATTAGGTGGGAAAATATATAAAGTAAAAATATATAATGCAACTAATTATCAGTTAACACATTTGCTTGAATTTGGTCATGCTACTGTTAATGGTGGCCATACTGAAGCAATACCTCATATAAGACCTGTTGAAAAAAAATACAAAAAAATATTTGAGGAGAAAATAAAGAAAGCAATCAGGAGGGAAAGCAATTGAAGAATTTAGAAGAGTTAAAAAATAGAGCTATTGAGAACGGATTTAAATATGCGTATGGAAGGTTTGAAGAAGAAGTTACACCGCCTCACTTGATTGTTACATCTCCCGAAAGTGACAATTTTTCTGCAGATGATAAAGTATTTTTAAAAGTAAATAGTTTAATACTTGAACTTACAACTACAAAGAAAGACTTAGAAATTGAAAACAAAATTGAAGAAAATATTCTATACGATGTCGTGTGGAGTAAAGAAGAGACTAACATTGATGATGAAAATGTCTACAATGTTAGTTATTTTTTTGAAATTTAAAGGAGGAAAAAACAATGAGTAAAAACAAAGTTAAATTTGGATTAAAAAATGTACATTTTGCAAAAATGATTGTATCAGAAGAAGACGGAAGCATAAGTTATGCAACACCTGTCAGAATACCTGGGGCAGTCAATTTGAGTTTAGATCCACAGGGTGACAAGGCTGATTTTAATGCTGATGATGTTGTATTTTTTAGCGATTATGCAAATAATGGATATTCTGGAGATTTAGAAGTTGCAAAAATACCTGATGAATTTTTAAAAGAAATATTAGGTCAAGCTGTTGATACAAACGGAGCACTAATAGAATCATCTGAGGATAAATCATCAAAATTTGCATTAATGTTTGAAGTGAATGGAGATGTAAATGCTAAAAGAGTTGTTTATTATAATTGTTCTGCAAGTAGACCAAAAGCTGAAGCTTCTACAGTAGGTGAAACAAAAGAGCCTAAGACAGACACAATCACAATTACTGCTAGTGCTAGAAGTACAGATAATCTTGTAAGAGCTTCATTAGAACCAAACGAAAAAAATCAAACAGTATATGATAATTTTTATAAAAAAGTTTATGAAAAAAATGGCACTGCTAGCGTTTAGGAGGTATAAATGAAAACTATAAAAATATGTGATAAAGAGTATGATATAGATTGCAATGCTTTAACTTTTTTGCAATTTAAAAAAGTTTTTGGAATAGGTATTTTTAAAGATATACAAACTTTAAAGACTTTCTTTGCAAAACAAGCTGAGAAAATTGTAGCTTTAAAAGAAAAAGGATTAAACGAAGTAGATATAGAAAAAGTTCTAAATGAAGAAATTTTAGACTATGTTGATGACTTTGTAGAAGCTATTACAAGAATTGCATATATTTTAATTTATACAGCAAATAGCAAATTTAAAAGTTATGAAGATTTTATGAAAGATATTCCAAAGTTATCTATAGATGATGAATGGATCGCCGAGGTAACCGAATTTGCGGTCGAGAAATTTTGTTGATGAAGAATTAATAAAAGAGTTTGAAAAAATTGAATGTTCTGGAGATAGTGAAGAGGTTTTTCCTGAACATTCTTTTATTGCCTTGGCCTTTAAAATTGGACTTAATATTAATGATTTAAAAGAATTAACTTATGTGGATGTAATGAAAATATTAATTAGTTACATTGATAAAAAGAGTGAGGAACAAAAACCTTCTCAAGAACAAATAAATATGTTGACAGGCTAGAGAAAATCTAGTCTGTCAATTTTTCAGGAGGGGAAAAATGGCAGGAAGCATAAAAGGAATAATAGTAGAAATAGGTGGAGACACAAGTAGTCTTCAAAAAGCATTAAGTAAAGTTAATTCTGCAACATCGAGTTTAAGCAAGGAATTAACAGGAATTAATCGTTTGCTTAAGCTTGATCCAAAAAGCACGGAATTATTAAGTCAAAAACAAGCAGTTTTAAGCGAAAATATTGAAACAACAAAAAATAAATTAGCACAATTACAAGATATTCAAGAACAAGCTTTGCAAAAAGGTATTGACAAAAATAAAGAGCAACAAGAAAATTGGAGAGCATTACAAAGAACTATAGATAGTACAAAAATAAAATTAAATAAATTACTATTAGAGCAAGATGGTTGGAATGTAAATGGCAAAAAAATAGAAGAGTTTGGAGAAAAAATAGTAAAAGTAAATTCTAAAATTGATAATTTAGGCAGTAAATTTACTACTAGACTTACATTACCAATTGTTGCTTTAGGAACTATAGTAACAAAATCAGCTATGGAACAGGAAGCATCCATTCAGCAAGTTGAAAAAATTTATGGAGAAGCTTCTGATACAATAAAAGAGTTTGCTAATAATACAGCATTAAGCTATAATATGTCTTCAAAAAGTGCCTATAAATATTCGCAAATTTTTGGTAATTTGATACAATCTATGACTGATGATCAATCTAAAAATGCACAATATACACAAGATTTACTTAAAGCATCATCTGTAATCGCCTCAGCAACAGGCAGAACAATGGAAGATGTAATGGATAGGATACGTTCTGGTTTGCTTGGAAATACTGAAGCAATTGAAGATTTAGGAGTAAACGTTAATGTTTCGCTACTAGAGAGTACAGAGGCTTTTAGAAGATTTGCTGGAGATAAAAGTTGGAATCAATTAGATTTTCAAACACAACAACAAATTAGATTGTTTGGTATATTAGAGCAGACTACTAAAAAGTATGGAGATGAAGTAAATGTAAATACTACATCTAAAGTACAAAAATTAACTTCTAAATTAGAAAACATGGGAAGTAAACTATCGTCAAAGTTGTTACCAATAGCAGATAAATGGATAGATAGAGCAGATAAATGGATCAAAAAATTAGAAAAATTAGATGATAAAACATTAGATAATATTATAAAAATAGGTTTGTTCGTTGCAGCAGCTGGACCTTTTATTACTATTTTTAGTAAAATTGGTACTGTATCAGGAAATACGATAAAGTATTTAGGTAAATTTGCACAAAAAATAGGGGAATTAGATGTAAAATCTAAAACGGCGACTACAACATTTTCAAAATTTTCAAATGGATTAGGAAGTTTCGCAGGAAAAGCGTCTTTAGTAGCATTAGGCACAGGCACTATAATTGGAATTTTAACTTCATTAGATAAAAAAATAAATGAAACAGTTCAGAAATCTTTAAGTGCATCAGACGATTTTATCAATAACATAAGTATGCAAAATCAAGCAAGGCAAAATAATATTGATGCAATAAATGAAACATTAAATGCAAATTTATCTGAAATTAATAATGTTAAGTCTCTAAAAAAAGAGCTCTCTGGTTTAGTAGATGAAAACGGAAAAGTTAAAGAAGGCTATGAATTAAGAACAAAATTTATTTTAAATGAATTAAATAAAGCACTTGGGACAGAATATTCACAAACTGATAATATTATAAATAATTATAGAAATTTACAAGATGAAATTGATAAACTAATACTAAAAAAGAAAGCACAGATCATACTTGACGCAAACGAAGAAAAATATAAAGATGCAATAAAAAATAAAACAAAACTGTATGAAGAATTTTTAGATACTCAAAATGCTATAGCTCTGAAAAAACAAGAAATAGCGGATATTGACTCTAAGTATTATTTGTTCGAAGGTTCAAGATTAGCTGATTTAAAAAAAGCAGAAGATCAGTATAATGAGCTAAATAATGTTTTAGAAAAACAGACAAAACAAATTAAAGAATATAATTATGATATTCAAAAATATGAAGAAAATTCAAAACTCGCAATGAATGGGACAACTGAAGATTTAAAAAAAATTGAGCAATCAACAGTTGAAACATATAGAAGTGTGACAAATACACAAGAGCTAGAATTATCTAAAAGAATAAAAAATGAAACTGATAATTTAAATCAAAAGAAAAAAATATATGATATAGAAAAACAAGTTAATAAAGATGCAAAAAATTCAATATATGCAACGAACGTAGAAGAATCTCAAAAAAATGTATCTTTGATTGCTGAAGAATTAGTTTCAATGACAAGTTCTGTAAATGAATTAAGCCCGGAACTAATAGCTGCTTGGACTACTTTAGCAACAAATTCAAGAGAAAATTATAATAATGCAATAGCACAGATGCCTTGGGATATGCAAGACAAAATAAATGAGATAACAGCTTTTGTAAGAAATGATACAAGTGTAAAAGATGCAGCAAAATTTTTAGGGCAAGAAGCAGTAAATCAATTAAATATATCATCAAAATTTGAAGAAGCTGGTAAAAACTGGATAAAAGGTGTATCAAAAGGTATAAATAATAAGCTATTAAGACAAGAAGCATTAAGTAGTATGCATAGTTTTGGAGTAGAGGGACTAAATGCAATACGACAACAAGCTTGGGATGAACATTCTCCGTCAAAAGAAACGGAAAAGGCTGCAAAAAACTTGCTAAAAGGTGTTACAAAAGGAATTAATAAAGAAAAATCGAGTACTATAAGTAATATGCTTAAATTTGGTCAAGAATTTATGAAAAAGTTCAATGGATCAATGAGTTTAAACTTTAACTCCTTGCAGAATATTCCGAGATTACAAAGTAGTATATCACAAACAATAAGCACACAATTACAACCTAAGATTTTGCAACCTAACATAGTTATAAATACACAGCATTTAGATAATAATGAAATGAATAGAATAATTGATACAGTAAATAAAAAATTTGGTATGCAAATATAATAAATTAATTCATTGACAAATTTCGACAACATCTTGTGACAAAATATGTTATATTTAAAATATATTTTGCAAAGGAGTGGTTTGTTATGGAATGTAAAGAAGAAACTTGCCCGGCAGTAACTATTGTAAGAATAATTGCTATTATAGAAATTATTGCTTCTGTTATAATGTGCTTTATGGGAAAATTTGCTTATATACAAAACATAGTTTTAGGTGTATTATTATATGCATTTGGTGAAGTTATAAGATTATTGTTTGATATTAAAATATTATTAAAAGGAAAAAATAAAAATTCAAAAAAATAAAAATTCAAAAAAATAAAAATATAAAGAGTTAAACAAAAGTTTAACTCTTTTTTTTGGAGGTGAAATATGGTAAGAAAGTTTTATTTAGAAAACGAAAAAGGACAAAAGTATGACTTAATGGATAAAGATAAATTTTGCTTTTTGTCAGATCCAGCTGGCTTAGGATATTCTTATGAAACAGAATATCAAAAAGTTGGCAATTCTTTTATAGATAATATAAGAAAATTGTCACAAGGGCAAATAAATGGTGAAGCAATATTTAGTTCATATGATAATGTTAAAAATTTAATAGACTATATTGAAACTTCTAAGAAAATAAAATTTGTATATGAAATTCCTTTTAAGTACAATTTTAGTAAAAAATATTATAAATTTGTAAATATAGAAAGTTTAGAAAAATCAGAAAAATCAGTGGATGGATACTTGCATTGTCCGATAAATTTTGATTGCTTGGGACTTTGGTATGAAGATGTTGAAACAACATATGATATGACAAAAAATGAAAATGAAATTAGATGGGACTTTAAATGGGATAGTAGATTTAAGAGTTATGACAATAGAAGTTTCACTTTTGAAAATACAGGTCATGTGGATGCTCCTATTAAGCTTGAAATTGGAGGATATGTAATTAATCCCAAATTTGAAGTGTATGTAAATAAAAATAAGATATTTGAATTAGCAATTGATGAAACATTAGAAGAATATGAAAAAATACTATATTCTACAAAAGATGATGATTTGTACATATACAAGGAAAATCAAGACGGAACATTAACAAATTATTTTGATTATCTTGATATTAATAATATAAATTTTGTTAAATTACCGCGTGGAGTATGCGAAATAAGACTTTCAGCTGATAGTGATATAACAAATGCAAAGTTAACAGTATATCTTGAGTACAAGGCGGTGTAGTATGATACAAATAGAAGTAAAAGTAAAGTTTGAAAATCAAGATTATATATTAAAATATAACGAAAACTCTGGATATTTTGAATGTAATTTACCGTCGGGGGAAATTGGCGGAGTTAAAACGGTTAATGTAGAAGCAAAAGGTATCTATGATGATACTATTTATGAAAGTAAAAAAATACAAATATTAAAAAAATTAGAAGAAAAAGTTGAGTTAAATGAACAAGTGGCTTACTTTTTTGATAGACAAACTTTTAAATTAAAAGAAATATCAAATTATGAAAATTACAATATAAATATTGATGAAGAAACAAATTTAAAAACTACTTTTGATATTATAAAAGAACTAGATATATCCAACAAGGATTTTGTTCTACTTAAAAAAAATGGTAAGACAGATTATCTAGGAATAATTGACGACATAGTAAATGAAAATGGAGAAAAGAAAAATTCTATAACATGTAAATATATTTCGAATATATTTGATAGAAAAATAATACTTAAAAATGAATCTTTGATATCTGAAAAAGGTATTGAAGATTTTATTTTATATACAATTCAGCAAAATTTTACAAATAGTAATGACACATTGCTTAATATTGATTTCTTAGATGTAGAAATACTAACACATACAAAAGTTAATAAAAGTATAGATAACGTTGAAAATAACATATACAATTTTCATACTTTTGTTACAAATTGTACTCAAAATTATAATATTATACTTGAATTTTCAATTAATAACAAAAGACTTAAATTAAAAATATATAAAGAAAGTGCAAAAACAAAGAATGTTGATGCAACACTTGCAGATATTACAAATTATACAGAATTATTTGAAAAGAATGTTACAGCAAAAGTAATTGTTTTATGCAAAGATAAAAGTGAACACAATTGGTTTTTAAAGAGCGATAGAACAGTAACTGATAATATTAATGATGAAAATCGTGCATTTGGTGATATTGAAGTAGTTTATACAGAAAAAGTTGAAGATGCTTATCAAACAGCTTTAAATGAATTTAAATCAAATACATATAAGCATATGATCACATTTGATTTGTATAAAAATTCAAAAATTATAAATGTTAATGATTTAAAAATTGGAACACCGATAAATGTTAAAACAAGAAATAATATAATTTTAAATACTTATATTTCAGCAATAAACGACACTGGTGGAAATTTTATTACATTTACAACTGGAAATATGAGAATTAATTTTATAGACAAATTAAAAAAGGAGTTGAGATAGATGTTAAAAGGACATACGTTTAGTGAACAAGTATTTGCAAATACAGTGTTTAGGCTATTTATGAACGTATTTTTGGACGGAAACAATGGCATAATTCAAGGCTGTGAAATGAATAACAGTGCAAATAATATTACGATTGGATCCGGATATTTTTGCGTGCAGGGAGGTTTTTTAGAAGTTGTAGGTGAAGAACAAGTAGAAGTGACTTCAAATGATGCATTTTGTAAACTTGTTTGTGAAATTGATTTAAGTAAAACAAATACTGAAACAGATTTTTTGCAAGCATCTTTTAAAGTTATAAAGAGTACAACTGCATATCCAAGTGTGACACAAGAAAATTTGTTTAACAAAGGAAATATATATCAATTTGAGTTTGCACAATTTAAAACTTCAGCAAGTGGTATTAGTGAATTTAAAGATACAAGAAAAATGCTAGAATTTAAAAGTATTTATAAAGATATAAAATTAGATGTAAGTGAATTAATAGAAGAATTAAAAACTGAAATAGCAAATGTAAAAGATGGAAGTGCATATATGTTGACAAGTAAAATAAAAATTGGAAGTGAATATCCAAGCGAGCTCGAGGAAGGTCAAATTTATTTACAATATTTTGAAGAAGAGTAGAGGTGAAAAATAATGGCTAGTTGGAGTGCAGCAGGAAGTATAAATGGAAATTATAGACTTGAGTTAAATGTGTGGGAAAATTGGACCAGTATGGATAATTATAGTAGTGTGCATTGGGAAGTTATATTAAGAGCGACAGGAAATTATAGTTTTAGCACGATTGGAAGTACAATAGTTGTCAATGTCGATGGCGAAGTTTATAATGCTTACTCTCAAAAATCACTTAGTGCTGGTGGTGCAATAACTATAGCAAGTGGAGACAAAAACGTATGGCACAACGCAGATGGAACAAAAGCAATATATTGTAGTGCAAGTTATAGTCAAAGTTCAAGTGCTTCATATACACCTGGGAATATGAGCTGCGGAGGCAACATGTGGCTTTCAAATATTGCTAGATATGCAAATTTTACTCAGCATTATGTTTCAGCGAGAAGTATTAATACAGTTTCAATACATTGGGAAGCAGATTCTAGTATTAATGCTTGGCAACATAGTATAAACGGTGGCGGTTGGCAGGATTGTAATGGAGGAAATACATATGTTATTAGTAATTTGAATCCAAACACTACTTACTATATAAGAACAAGAATAAGAAGATCAGATAGCGGTCTTTGGACTGAAAGTGGTAATATATCTGCAACAACATATGATATTGCAAAATTGAGTTCAACTGATAATATTTTGATATTAAGCAATAAATTGAATTATACGTATACAAATGCAGCAGGAGCAAAAGTTGAATTAGGAATCTTTAAAACAGATGACAAAACTGCTATTATAAATTATAAAGAATACAAAAATGTAACAGGAACAATATCATTTACAGAAAGTGAAATTGATAAAATATACAAAATGATGAAAAATAATGATGATTTTACTGTTAGATTATATATTAAAAGTACACAAAATGGTTTAAGCTACTTAAATTATAAAGATGTAAAAATAAAAATAAATCGGTGCTTTAAAACGTGCATTAGTGCAAGTTGTAGATAAAAAACTAAAAGCAGATATTTTTGTGTGTTTAAATGGGAAAATATTAAGAGCACTTCCAATTGTTAAAAAAAATGGAAAAATTATGAGGTGTTAATATGAGAATATCAGAAATAATTACAGAGCCGAGCAAAATTTATACAGATAGTACATTCAAATTAAAAATAAAATTAGATAATGTTGTAAAAGGTTATACATTAAAAGTTACATATGCAAATGACGAAACAGAAACATTTGTAATTTCAAGAAAAAATGTTGAAGATGAAAACGCTGATTTATTAAAAGATGTAATAAATAAAATTGAAAAGGAATCTAAAATTGATATATATAATTATTATGATAACTTAAAGAGCATAAAGTCTTTATTTAGTTCAAACGATAATTTTACAGATATAAATCTAGAAAATTGCATAACAAATAATGTCACAGATATGTCTGCAGCTTTCAATGCATGTTCTAATTTAACAAATGTACAATTTCAAAATACAAGTAATGTAACAAATTTCACTAGTATATTCGCAAATTGCAAGAAATTGAAGAATATTCAAAACTTAAATACACAAAAAGCAACAAACTTAAGCGTAGCCTTTGGTTCATGTGAATTACTTGAAAAATTAAATATTGACTGCTCAAACGTGCTAACTATGTATGCAACTTTTTTGGGTTGTAAAAATTTGATAGAATTAAATTTAAATAATACAAGCAATGTAACAAATTTTTTTATGTCTTTTGCATATTGTAAAAATTTAAAGCGAATAAATGGAATAGACTTTTCAAGTGCGACAGGAGATTGTAATTTCACAGCATGCTATAATTTAGAAAAAATTCAGCTAACTGGAAAAATTTCATTTAACAGATTAGTGTTAAGTGATTCAACAAAGCTTACGCATGAAACTTTATTAAGTATTTTATATGCATTAGAAAATACTGAAAATCCAAAAAAATTGACTTTAGGCAAAATCAATTTAGAGAAATTAACTGATAATGAAAAAGCTATTGCAACTGAAAAAAATTGGACATTGTCATAAAAAAGGAGATAAAAAATGATAATAGAAAATAAACAAATTAAATTAAGAATACTAAAAGCATCAACTGGAAAAATCATAGTGAGTAAAGAAAAAGTAGAAGATGAAAATGGAAAACTTGATTATGCTGTAAAATCAAAAATTATTTATTTAGGAAAAAATGATATAGAAGATAATTATATTGAAATAGATGCGGAGTGATTTGATATGATAAACAAAGATATTAATATAAAAGTGCTATCAAATAGCATGATAATATTAGATAAAGCAGTACTTGGTATAAGCGGTGAAAATTTGCAAGGAAAAATAATATTTAATTTTGAAGAATTTGTCGACGGCGTAGCTTGGCTTGAAATTGAAAAAGAAACTGGAAAAAAAGGCTACATTCAAATGACAAAAGAAAATGAAACATATACTTTAGAAATAAAATCAAGTTTGTTAAATCAAGCAGGATATATATATATGCAATTAAGAATTACACAAGATGAAAACGTAAACGGAATAGCAGTTTTCAAGTCAAAAAAATTCTATGTAGAAGTACTTAATGCAATTAATGCTACAACTACAATAGAAGATGATTATCCAAGCGTTATTGATATTGTAAATAACAAGCTAGAAGCAGATGACATCCTAGCTGGTGATAATATTACAATTGAAAAAAGTGGCAAAAAGCTAACAATAAACTCTGTAAAAAGTGGCGATGTGTCAAAAAATTACGTAGATGAACAAGATACAAAAACTCTTGAAAATGCAAAAGAATATGCTGATAAACAAGTTCCAAATGTAGTTGAAACATATGTAAATGAACATAAAGAAGAATTAAAAGGTGATACTGGACCTCAGGGAGATAAAGGAGATATTGGGAAAGCAGGACCTCAAGGGCCACAGGGAGTTCAAGGAAAGCAAGGACCTCAAGGAGAACAAGGAATACAAGGTCCAGCTGGTCCACAAGGTGAAAAAGGTGCTGATGGTAAAAATGGAATCAATGGAAAAGATGGCACAAATGGTAAAAACTATTCAGTACAAGTAGTAGAAAGTACATCAAGTACGCAAGAAATACAGTCAAATAAATTTTATAAGTTTGGTGAAGTATCAAGTTTAAATATTACACTTGCAGCAATAACAGATACATCAGTTTTAAATGAGTATATGTTTGAATTTGTAAGTGGAACTACTGCAACTACTTTAACTTTACCTAATGCAGTCAAATGGCTAAAAACACCGACTATTGAAGCAAACAAAATATATCAATGTAGTATAGTAGACAATATTGGTGTGTTGTTGGGGGTGTCAAATGTCTAATTTCAGAAGAAGACTAATGATGTCTGTAAAAAAAGAAAATTATACAGAATTAGAATATTTGGAAGGTACAGGAACACAGTACATAAATACTGAAATAAAAACCAAACAAAGTTTAAGAGTAGAATGTACTTTTAGCGGTAATCAAATATCAACGCTTTTGTTCGGAGGTCGTAAAAATACCGGTAAAAACAGCTTGGTTTGGGGGTTTAACAGTGTAAATTATGCTTACTTGGGATTCGGAGGAAACACACAACGAAATAACGTAACTGTAAATACAGTTGATAATAATAAACATACAATTATAATGTCAAATGATTTATATACAATTGACGAAATTGACCAAGTCTTGTCAGACCGAGGAACTTTTACAGAATTTTATAATATTTATCTTTTTACGTGGAATAATGCAAATTCAGCAGATAAGAGATACTTCAAAGGAAAAGTTTATGATTTTAGAATATATGATAATGATGTACTTATACAACACTTAGTCCCCGTTTTAGATAGTAATAATACCCCTTGTATGTTTGATAAAATAACTCAAAAATTCTATTACAATAGTGGAACAGGAGATTTCTTATACGGAGAAAAGGAGAGTTAATATGTTAGTAAAATATATAAATGAAACAACAGTAATATATGCAAATTACAAAAAGATACTTAAATATGATAATAAGCAAGTAATAAATCCACGTGATGAAGATTTTTTGGAAGCTGGGTATAAAGAACTAATTGAAACTGAAGAGACTTCTTATAATTTAGATACAGAATATTTGCAAGTATATTATGAAGAAAAAGAAAATAAAATTTTTCAAAAATATAAAGTACTAAAAATTGAAGAAAGCGGGGTGTAGCAAGTGGAAAATGAAATGTTAGTAAGAGTAGATGAGTCTACAAAACAAGCACATAAGAGAATTGATACACTAGAGCATAAAGTTGAGAATATATACGAACTTACATCATCTGTAAAAGAAATAGCAACAGAAACTAAAGCAATGAGAGAAGATGTAAATAAGATTGATGACAGAGTAAAGTCGATAGAAGATAAACCCGCAAAAAATTGGGACAAAGTTATGAGCTTAATGATAACTCGGAATTGTAACAGCAATTTTGGGTTATTTTTTAGCAAAAATGGGATTGTAGAAAAGAGGTGATAGTATGAAAAAACTACTAGATGTTAAGAGTATTGTAACATTAGCATTAACACTTGTATTTTGTGTACTAGCGTGTAGAAAAATAATAAACGCAGAACAATTTCTAACAATATTTACAACAATAATTGCATTTTATTTTGGAACACAATATCAGAAAAATGTAGAAACTAAAAATCAAGAAAATAACGAAAAATAGCAAGGTGTAATTACTATACCTTGCTTTTAAAAACGGCTTAAAATCGATTTTAAGAGACTAATTATGTTAAATAAAAAAGGAGTGGTAACATGGGAAACGAAGATATAGTAGATTACAATGAGTTCACAGAACATGGTGAAAAAGGAGCTGAAGAATAATGAATATACAAAATGCATATTTAAGTATTAATCAATATTCAAGACCAGGTATTGAAAGACAAGCAACAAAAAAATTAGTGATACATTGGGTAGGAAATGCTGGTTCAAGTGCAATGGGAAATAGAAATTATTTTGAAAGTTTAAAATATAAAAAAACATATGCCAGTTCACAATTTATCATCGGATTAAATGGAGAGATAATTGCTTGTATGCCCGAGGATGAGGTGGCTTATCATGCTATAAATTATAATTTAAATTCCATCGGAATTGAAAATTGTCATCCAGATTGGGGCGGTAAATTTAATGATAAAACATATAGCAGCTTGATTGAACTACTTACATACTTATGTAAAAAATATGGATTAAATCAAAATGATATAATAAGACATTATGATGCAACTGGTAAAGTTTGTCCTAAATATTATGTTGAACATCAAGATGCTTTTGAACAATTAAAAGCGGATGTAGCAAATAAATTAGGAAATAATTATACAAAACAAGTTGTTAATGTACCACCAACTACAAGCAATAGTTATGACACATATAGAGTATGCTACAATGGCACAAATATAAGACGTGGATCTTCTTTAAATTCAGCAGTAGCATATCAAAAAAATAGTGGTGAAGAAGTACATGTAGTAGGCTCTGAAAATGGATTCTACAAGCTTGATGATGGCAACTATATAAGAATGGGTTATGCTTATAAAACATCCTCAGCTGCAGTACAATCAGGTTCAAACTATAGAGTATTATACAATGGAACTAATATAAGAAAAGGTCCAGGGCTAGGATATGGTGTAGCATATCAAAAAAATAGTGGAGATATAGTAACAGTTGTTGGAACTGAAAATGATTTTTATAAATTAAATGATGGAAATTATTTAAGAATAGGATACGCTGAAAAAACAAGTGGTGGGAATACACAAAGTTCAAATAATGGTGCAGAACGATATAGAGTAAATTCAGAATATCCAAATATAAGGGCAAAATCAAATTTAAATTCACGAGTTGTAAGACTTGCAAAAAAAGGTGAAATCATAAATGTTGTAGGAAAAGAAAATGGTTTCTTAAGACTAAGTGATGGAACATATTTAAAAGAAGGATTTGCTGGTAAAATATAGATTTTAATACTAATGTTTAAAATTTGTCTACTTTTGTCGAAGATATATACAAGTATACATAAAAATGATATAATAAAAATGGGAAGTGATAAAATGAAGAAATATAATATACTACTATCACTTAATAAGAAGAAAAATAAATTAAATGAACTTGTATTAAAAAAGAAATTAAGTAGTAAAGTGATAATACATTTAAGCCAAGAAATAGATGAATTACAAAATAAATTAGAGCAGATTTAGTTCTGCTCTTTATATTTATCTAAAATTAATCTTCACTTGACATTTCTTCTAAGTAATCTAAATATTCATCAATTGTTACATAATCATCATCATCTTTTAAATCTGAACTTTCTTGTGCTGCTCTTACACCATCTTGTAGAAATTCTAATAATTTCCAAACATGTTCTATACCCATGTCTAGCATTCTATCAATTTGATCTCCTGACATCATTTTTCTTAATTTTTCACTTGTCATGTCCAATATTTCTTTTACTTTTAATGTCCTCATGCTATCTATTCCTACTTTTATTTTGTATTTTTTTGCATAATCAATTGCTTCTTCAATACTTTTATCGTTATATCTTGATACTTTATAAAACATACCATTTTCTTTTTGTCTTTGTAATTCGTAAATAGCTCCTTTTTCAATTTCAATTACTTTATAATTTATTCCATTCACTTCAAATATTTTCTCTTTCACTTTAAACACTCCTTTTTTTATATTATAACATTTAAATTTGTCGAAACATGTCGATAGTGTTTTTCTTTGTGCTTCACTGCACTTTATCTCTTTGTTAATATTATTATAACATACCGTACGGTATATGTCAATAGTTTTTTATTTATTTTTTTAAAAATTTTTTTATTGCTGGTAAAATTACATCTGACCTTGTCATATTTTTTTCTTTTAATTTAATATCAAATTCTTCTCCAAGTTCTTTTTGTACATCAACATATATTCTTTTTAGTTTTTCTTTTTGATATTTTGTTTTATATTCAAATTTTTTCTTTTCCATTTTAAACCTCCCGCAAAGGCTAGTTTTTAAAGAACTAGCAAACTTTTTTAATTTATTTATGTGAGTTAATATTAATTATTCTTTGTGCTTTTGCATTTTCAATCTCAGATTTTGTTGTGTTTGTATCAGTATTATCTAATTTAGCTATAATTGCAAAACATATTAAGAAAAACGCTAAGATTAAAAACTTTTTAAATACTTTCATAATTTACCTCCTGTCTAGAAGATTAATTTCCTCTTGACAAGTGTTAAATTATAATGTATAATTTATTTACACTTGTAAGAGTGTGTTGTGTGGAGTTTGTAAACTTGTTCTTTGCGGGAATTGTTTACATTCTCCTTTTTTTGTAGCCTCTTCTTAACTACATCTATATTATAGCATACCGTACGGTATATGTCAATACTTTTTTCAAAAAAATAAAAAAATAGTAAGATTTTTTCTTACTATTAATAGGGATGATTTTACAACAAAAATTTGTCGTAATTCTGTCGTAATTTTTTAGAAAAAACTATCAAAAAACAAGAAAAAATAGTAAAAAATAATATATAAAAATACCAAGCTAATCTTTATGAAAGGCTTGATATTAATGTTTTTTAATGGAGCTATTAGGGAGAATCGAACTCCCGACCTACAGGTTACGAATCTGTTGCTCTACCAACTGAGCTATAATAGCATATATATTGTTATTATAGAATATATACTTAAAAAATTCAATAAATGCATGGAAAAAATAATAAAATTATTAAAAAATGTTGACAATTAGAGTTAAAGAAGTTATAATGTATATGTTAACTTTTGCTTATTTTATATGCGTAAAGTGAGTAAAAATTTTGTAATAGGAGGAATGAATAGTGGCTAAAGATGATGTTATTGAAGTTGATGGAATAGTTACAGATGCTTTACCTAATGCTAATTTTAAGGTTAAACTTGAAAATGGTCATGAGGTTTTAGCTCATATTTCTGGAAAACTAAGAATGCATTACATTAAAATCTTACCTGGAGATAAAGTTAAGCTTGAACTTTCAACATATGACTTAACTAAAGGTAGAATAACTTGGAGAGGAAAATAATCCTATTATATTAAAATCATGCAATAAGCATAAAACTAGAGCGGCTGTAAAAGGCATGGCCTTAAATGTCTTTTATTTTAGTTTCATGTTTATTATATAACTTACTTTTGTTAAATTTATTAACAAGTATTTTAAGGAGGAATTAAAATGAAAGTAAGACCATCAGTAAAAAAGATTTGTGAGAAGTGCAAAGTGATTAGAAGAAATGGCGTAGTTAGAGTTATTTGTGAAAATCCAAAGCACAAACAAAGACAAGGTTAATGTGGGGGTGTAAGAGTAAATGGCACGTATAGCTGGAGTAGATTTACCAAAACAAAAAGTAGCAGAAATAGGACTAACATCTATATATGGAATTGGTCGTTCTGCATCAAGAAAAATACTTGCAGAAGCAGGTATTGAACCAACAAAAAGAGTTAAAGATTTTACAGAAGAAGATGAAGCAAAAATAAGAGAAATAATCGATAGAGATTATACAGTAGAAGGAGATCTTCGTAAAGAAGTATCTTTAAACATCAAAAGATTAATGGAAATTAATTGCTATAGAGGACAAAGACATAAAAGAAGACTTCCTGTAAGAGGTCAAAGAACAAAAACTAATGCTAGAACTAGAAAAGGTCCTAGAAAAACAATAGCAGGAAAGAAAGGAGTATAGTTAGAAATGGCAGATAAAAGAAAATCAGTTTCAAAGAAAAAAGTAAAAAAGAATATTTCAACTGGTGCAGCTCACATACAATCTTCATTTAACAATACAATTGTTACAATGACTGATTCTCAAGGTAATGTTATATCTTGGGCAAGTGCTGGTGGACTTGGATTTAAAGGTTCAAGAAAAAATACTCCTTTTGCTGCAGGTCAAGCAGCTGAAACAGCAGCTAATGCAGCTAAAGAGCATGGATTAAAAAGTGTAGAAGTGTTTGTAAAAGGACCTGGTTCTGGAAGAGAAGCAGCTATAAGAGCACTTCAAACAGCTGGATTGGAAATAAACATGATAAAAGATGTTACTCCAATACCACATAATGGTTGTAGACCACCAAAGAGAAGAAGAGTATAGTGGGGGTGTAAATATAAAATGGCAAGATATACAGATGCAGTATGTAAAAAGTGCAGAAGAGAAGGTACAAAACTTTTCTTAAAAGGCACAAGATGTAATTCAAATAAATGTGCAATTGATAGAAGATCTTATGCTCCAGGACAACATGGTAAAAATAGAGTAAAATTATCAGAATATGGTCTTCAATTAAGAGCAAAACAAAGAGCTAAAGAATATTATGGGGTTTCAGAATCTCAATTTAGAAAATATTATGAAGAAGCTTTCAGACGTGAAGGAGTAACTTCAGATATCTTATTCGAACAATTAGAACTTAGACTTGATAACGTAGCATACAGAATGGGAATTGGTACTTCAAGAGCTGAAGCAAGACAACTAGTAGGATATAAAGTACTAGATGTTAATGGTAAGAAAGTAAACATCCCTTCATATATTTGTAAAGTAGGAGATGTTATCTCTTTAAGAGATGCTAAAAAAGATAATAAAACAGTAGTTTCTGTAATGGAAACTAATAAATTAAAAGCAGTACCAGCATGGTTAGAATTAAATAAAGATAGAACAGAGGCAAAAGTTTTAAGAAAACCAACTAGAGAAGATGTTGATCTTGAAGTTCAAGAAAGTCTAATCGTTGAGTTATACTCTAAGAACTAATTAAATCATTTAATTAAGTTATATATAATACGTGTAATCAGAGCGTATTAAAGGAGGAATTAAAATGGTTGAAATGCAAAGACCTGAAATAAAATGTGTTGAAGTTAACGCTGACACATATTATGCAAGATTTGAGGCACAGCCTCTTGAAAGAGGATTTGGAATTACACTTGGTAATTCACTAAGAAGAATTCTTCTTTCATCACTACCAGGGTATGCTATAAATACAATAAAAATTGCAGGAGTAACTCATGAATTTACAACAATACCAGGAGTTACAGAAGATGTTACAGATTTAATACTTAATTTAAAACAAGTATGTTTAAAATCTAGTGATATGGATAAAAAAGATATTACTATAAAAGCTAAGGGACCATGTGAGGTTACAGCTGGAGATATTATAACTGATTCAACAATAGAAGTTGTAAACAAAGATTTACATATTGCTTATGTTGATGATGGATCAGAATTAGATATTGAAATGACTGCTGTAAAAGGTAGAGGATATGTTGAAGGAAAAAGAGAAAAAGATTCAACAGATGCTATAAACGTTTTACCAATTGATTCAATATTTACACCTGTTAAAAAAGTTAATTTCCAAGTTGAAAAAACAAGAGTTGGTCAAGATCCAAATTATGATAAATTAATTATTGAAATTTGGACAAATGGTGTTATAGAACCATATGAAGCTTTAAGTATGGCTGCTAAAATCTTAAATGAACATTTAGAAATGTTTATTGATTTATCTGAAATAGCTAAAAATATGTCAATTATGTCTCAAAAAGAATTATCTATGAAAGATAAAATTTTAGAAACATCAATTGAGGATTTAGAGTTCTCAGTAAGATCATATAACTGTCTAAAAAGAGCAGGTATACATACAGTTGCAGATATAGTAAATAAATCTGAACAAGATATGATAAAAGTTAGAAATCTAGGTAAAAAATCACTAGATGAAGTAATGAATAAAATTGCAGAACTTGGACTTGAATTTAAAAATAAGGACGAGTAATTAAAGGAGGATAAGCAAAATGCCAGGAACAAGAAAACTTTCAAGAGTAACTTCTCACAGAAGCGCCATGCTTAACAATTTAGTTTCATCTTTAATCCTTAATGGAAAAATAGAAACTACACTTGCTAAAGCAAAGGAAGTTAAACCTATTGCTGATAGCTTAGTAGATTTAGCAATAAAAGAAAAAGATAACTTTGAAGTTAAGGAAAAAACAGTATCTAGAGCAAAATTAGATAAAAATGGTAAAAAAGTAAAAGAAACTAAAACTTCTAAAAATGGAAAAAAATATGAGGTAATAGTAAGAGAAGTAGTTAAAGAAAATAAAAATGTTGATAAACCATCAAAACTTGCTGCTAGAAAAAAAATGTTTAGAAATTTAAATAAAATAAGTGATTTCAATGGTAATACTGTTGATTTAACAGAAAAATTATTTAATGAAATTGCACCTAAATATGAAAAAGCAACAGGTGGTTATACAAGAATTGTTAAATTAGTTCCAAGAAAAGGTGACGGAGCTGAAATGGCAATAATAGAACTAATATAGTTATATTAAAATAGTGTAAAATGTTAAAGTTTTACACTATTTTTCATTTTATCTGTTGAAAAATGTTTTTGTTTTTGCTAATATATATGTATAGCTTAATTGGAGGTAAATTATATGAAAAAAGGAAATTCACTAATTGCTGTTATAGTTACAGTCCTTGTAATGTTATTAATAATTGGAGGACTTGGCTTTGCAGGAGTAAAACTTGGTGTTATTAAATTTGATTTTAATGCATTAAAATTTAATAAGCCTAAAGTAGAAGAGGAAAATAAAGAAAATGTTGATATATATTCAAAAGAATATAATGTAGACGATTATGTAAGTGTTGCCAAAGATGACGAGAGTGGATTAAAGCTTGTTACATTTAAAAATGTAGAATCTGATGCAACAGCTAAATTTTCTAGTAAACAAGATGAATTTAAAACTTTAAAAGTTGAAAGTGGAAATAAGAAAACAAATATAGTAAGAACAAATGCCCAAAAAGGTATTTTATCAGTATACACAAAGGAAATAGTAAAAAAAGCAGATACAGTTATTTCTGAAAATTCATATGCAGTAAATGTAAATATTGAAACTAAAGAAAATGTAAAAAATTCTGAGGTATTGGATTTATATGAAGTAAAAGTTGATAATGTATGTAAAGCTGTAGTAAATAAACTTGTTGAAGTATCTGCTGATTTGACTTATACAGATTCTACAGGTGCTATTGTAAATGCTTCAGATATAAAAAATAATACAAGTAAATATACAGAAATTATAAAAAATAACATTGAAAATTTAGTAATATATTCAAGAAAAGATAAAGTGTATGTAGATGTAAATCCTATAAGCTTATTAAAAATATTAGGATTAAATACATCAAATAGTTCAAAAATTGTTGATGTTACAAGCGTGGCAATTAATTAATTTATAAGTAACATATAGAAAAGACTATACAAATTAAATAAAATTTGTATAGTCTTTGTTTATTTTTTGATTGATTAACATGCTATAAATATTAGAAGCATATATATCTATATCAAGTGATAGCTTTTGATATTTGTTTAAATATGATAAAGTTTTATTATTTAAAGATGATATAACAGGTATATTTGAAGTATTTGATATATGTGATAATAAATCTTTTTTATCATGATTAAAAGCTAAAATATGAGCATAATTAGAATTGTTTTCTTTAAGTAAGTTAAAATCATCTTTATATATATTAAGCAAAATATTAACTAGTATTCTTTTAATTCTACTTAATTCGTATCTTTTTGATTTTATTTTAAAAAGGAATTCATCATATGAATATGAATTACAAATTTCTTTTTTTAGTTTATTCTCAATACCTTCACTTACTCCATTTATTTCTTTTAAATCATTTTCATTCATTGATATTATTTTATACTTTAATATTTCAAAAAAATCATTATTGAATATTATTTTATTATTTTTTAAATATTTAGATACATTCTCAGGAATGTATTTTTGTATATCATTTAAGTTACATTTATTTTCTAAAGCTTTACGTATGCTTGTACTGCTTGTATAACAATTTTCAAGTATATGACTATTAAAATTACTTTCTCTATGTATAGCAAAAGGAATAATGTTTGAATTTAAAACTTTTAAAGTCTTTAAATATTCAAGTGCTAAAATGTTATTTGGAGATAATATTATATTTATATCATCTTCATTTAGAAATTTGTTTAGTGAGTTATTTCTTGCTTTAGCAAAAGAAATACCTTTTTTTAATTCATTTTTTATTTCGATCCATATTTCTTTATCTTTATAAATTAATGTTTCTGAAATTAATTTTAATCTTTCTATATTGTCAGTTTCTGCTCCAAAACATATTGCGTCAACATTTAAATCATTTAATATACTTACAGATTTGTATGCAAAATTTCCTGCATCAGATGATGCAAATGCACTTGGAATTTCTATTACTAAGTCGACACCATTTTGTATAGCTTGCTTTGCACGTTCAAATTTATTTATTATTGCTATATTTCCTTGTTGTGTAAAACTTCCTGACATTATTACTATAACCGTATCACAACCAGTAATTTCTTTTGCTTTAGATATGTGATATATATGACCAGTATGCATAGGATTATATTCTGCAATTATTCCTAAAACTTTCAAAAATCTCTCTCCTTATATTGAAAAATGTACAATATTATGGTATAGTACACGTATATATATATATATATATAGTTTAGCACAGTAAAATGTAAAATTCAAGTAAAGAGGTAGAGAATATTGGAAAATTTAAAGAAAGTAACTATATATACAGATGGAGCATGTAGCGGAAATCCTGGACCTGGAGGTTATGGAGCTATATTAATATATAACGGAAAAGAAAAAGAAATATCAGGAGGAGAAAAAAATACAACAAATAACAAGATGGAGATGATGGCTGTAATTAAAGCACTAGAAGTGTTAAAGGAAAAATGTGATGTAGAAGTATATTCTGATAGTGCATATGTTGTAAATAGTATAAATAACAAATGGGTATATTCATGGAAAAAGAATAATTGGATAAAGTCAGATAAAACAAAGGCAAAAAATATTGAATTATGGGAAGAATTAATACGTCTTATATCATTTCATAATGTTAAATTTATAAAAGTAAAAGGTCATGCTGATAATGAATATAACAATAGATGTGATAAATTGGCAGTCGCTGAAAGTAAAAGTGTAAAATAAACAAGTTCTAAACTCATCATACAAGCATAATATGTTGTATGGTGAGTTTTGTATGTTAGATTATATAAAAGAGTATATTAATAATAATTTTAAAAGCATTGTCCTTATTTTTTCATGTCTAATTATTGGACTTGTTGTAGGAATAATTACATTTAACTTTATGCCAGGTGGTACAAAAACAGAGATTATACAGACATTAAATAATACATTAAGTAGTACAAAGAGTGAAAATTTTGAAGGGATAAATGTAATAAAGAATGGTATGATATCGAATGGTATTTTAGTTTTAATACTATATTTTTCATCAATAACATTAATTGCACCTGGGCTTGTATGTATGACAAATATATTTAAAGGTTTTTCTATTGGACTATATATTCCAACATTATTTTGTGTATTTGGCTTTGGAAATGGAATAATTGCATTATTTTTACTTGTAATAATTCCAAATTTGATATATATACCAGCATTTATTTATTTATCAATAAATTCAGTTTCTTTTCATTATGAATTAATTGAGGCAAAGGGAAATGGGGGAAGTATTAAAATAACAATAAAAGAAATGTATAAATTAATCCTTGGATTCTCCGTAATAGCACTTTCTGTAATAATAGAACAACTACTTTCTTTAGGTGTTATACATATGTATATAAAGATGTAGATGTCATGATTTGTCTCCTTAAATAGTTAAAAGATTATAATGTATAAAAACATTACATAATTTTTATTAAAACCCTTGCAAAATTATACTAAATAGTGTAAAATATACATGATGGATGGAGGAGCAAATCATGAAGATTATTATTGACGAATTTATTGAAAATTTAGAACAAAGACAAGCATCACAAAATACGCTTGCATCATACAAAAGAGACCTTATTCAGTTCAATGATTATTTTGAAGCACAAGGTAAAAAAATATTTGATTTAACTAAAGATGATATGAAAGAATATGTAAATCATCTAATTGCTGAAGGTAAATCAAATTCTACAATTTCAAGAAGTGCAGCTTCAGTAAAGAGTTTATATAGATATTTAGTAGGTAAGAAACTTGCTGAAGTAAATATAGCAACTGATGTAGAGCTTCCAAAAGTTAGCAGAAAAGAACCTATGATTTTAACAGATAGTGAAATAGAAAAGTTACTTGAACAACCTGATACAAGTGAACTTAAAGGACAAAGAGATAAAACAATGCTTGAAATATTATATGCAACTGGAATAAGAGTTACAGAACTTATTTCACTTAGAACAGAAGATGTTAACTTAACTAATGGGTTTATAAAAGTTAAAAAGAAAAACTCAGAAAGACATATTCCTTTAGGAAAATTAGCTTTAAAATGTTTAAAGGAATATATGGAAAATGTTAGACCATTACTTATTCGTAGTGAAGATGAAAAAACTTTATTTATAAATACAAATGGTCAAAAAATGACTAGACAAGGTTATTGGAAAATTTTAAAACAATATAAAGATCAAGCTAAAATCGATAAAGAGATAACTCCTCATACAATAAGACATTCTTTTGCAGTACATATGTTAGAGAATGGTGCAGAAGTAAAAACAGTACAAGAGCTATTAGGACATACAGATGTAGCATCAACAATGCTTTATACACAAATAGCTCATATGGGTACAAAAGATGAGTACATGAAGACTCATCCAAGAGCAGATGAACTTTAAAGTAAATGAAATATATAAAATTAAAACAGGGAACTAATTTTTAGATTGTTTCCCTGTTTTGTGCTTACTTTAAGTAAAAAATATGATTATAATTCATTAATTTATTTTGTTTTAAAAATGCATTGATTATTATTCAAATTAATGATATATTATATTTGAATATAGTAAAAATAAAAAAGTTATATTAAAATAGCTGGAACTTTATACATTAGTTTGACTAATTATGTAATGTATGGTATAATAGAAATGCATTGAAATGGAGGTAAAAATATGACAAGTTTAAAAAAACGTAGTAAAATAATATTTGTCATTGTAATAATGTCTTGTGTATTAGTTACTTTTTTATGCACAGGATTTGTAAAGGCAACAGCAAGACCAACAGTAAGAATAGGAAACATCTCAAATTGCTCTCAAGGAGATAGTATATCTTTCTCTGTAGAATTTTCTGGAAATAATCTAGTAAACGGTGGAAGAATTCCTTTTAATGCTTCATATGTTACTGTTCATGGCTTTAGCGCAAATGTTGGAGTAATAAAAAATACATATAGTAGGTATACAGTAACTCTTAACAATGTTAGAGGAAATTCAAGTGGAAATTATGTTGAGATACGATCAGGTGCTGCAATAGCAAATGATGGGCTTGGATCAGCATATTCAGCAACTACATATAGCAACTCTTTTAGTATTGGATCAAATGATACAGTAGCACCAAGTATTTCACTTATAGGGCCTAATATATCTTCTGTAAATAATGGTGGTACAGTTACATATATTGTTAGATATACTGATGCATCTGGAGTTGCAAATGTAAATTTATATCAAAATTCAGTAAAACTAAAAGGATTTACAGCTAATGTATCAATTAGTGGTAGTGGTGAAAATTCAAAAGTAGTAGAGAGAAAAATCACATTAAGTAACATACAAGGATCAAATGGAAGTAAGTATATTTCCATAGTTGCTGCCACAGCTTCCGACTATAACGGAAATAGGACAATAGGTGTAAATTCTAGTCCATTTAAATTAGTAAATAGAGGTGCAGTAAATTCATCAGGAAGTTCATCTAGCTCAGGTCAAAATTCAAATGGAAATGGTGATCAGAATAACGATTCTGCAAGTGAAGAAACCAAAGAAGAGAATAATGAGGAAAATAAAGATAAACCAGCTGATTGGGTACCAAATCCAAAGACAGGTAAATATTAATAAAGGAGGTATTACTATTAATGGGTGAAAATAATAAAAGCAAAAATAAAATAATTATAATTTGTATTGTAGTAGTTATATCTCTTGCAATAATTGGATTAGGTTTAAGTATATATTGGAATTCAAAAAATAAATCTAAAGATCAAAATAATGAACAAACAAGTGAGGAATATGATGTTGAATCAAACAGAAATTTACAAAATGAAATTATAGCTTTAAATGCAACATATACAGATGCTGTAGCTTGGCTTAAAATTCCAGATACATCAATAGATGCACCTGTATTTAAAGGACTTACCAATGAAGATTACTTTGCTAAAGATAGAGATAGTGAAGAAAAAAAATATGGTGAACTTTTCATGGATTACAGATGTAATTTAAATAATATGGATAATATGGCACATTTTATAATTTATGGGCATAACCCAGAAGATACAACGTATTTTTCTGATTTATTCAAATATGAAAAAGAAGATTTCTTTAAAAATCATAAAACAATATATATGTCTACTATAAATGGAAATTATAAATGGCAAATATTCTCTGTTTACAAGACAACACCAGATTTCTTCTATATAGATGTAAACTTTGATACAGTAACAGAGTATTCAACATTTTTAGATAGTTTAAAAGAAAAAAGTATGTATAATACAGATATTGATGTTAACTCAAATGATACAATCCTTACTCTTTCAACTTGTGACTATTCTGTAGATGATGGTAGGTTTGTTGTACAAGCAAAATTAGTTAAATAATATAAAAAACAGGTAAAAACCTGTTTTTTTGTATAGCTCTTGATTTTTTATGTAAAGTATGCTATAATATAGTTGTAGAGTTATATTTAAATTATTAAATTAAATTTAAAGATAATGATTTTTCCAGATAATTATGTGGGGAGACATGATACTTTGGGGAAATTTTCATATATATTACATTAAAATATTTATTAAGGAGATTATAATTATGAAAAAGAAGAATAAATATGATGGAACATACAGTTATAAAAAAGAAGAAACTGGACTTGTACCAACAAATACTTGTAAAAAAATAACTAAGGAATGTCCTCTTTATATTCATCCTGAAGGCGAAAAGAAAAAAAATATAAAAGAGCGGCTACTTGAATGGTGCGATAAGCATAAGCTTATATGCAACATTGTTTCAGGGGCTATAGTAATAGCTATTGTTATTTTTGCAATTGTTTTTGCAGTTCACAGCTGTAACAACAGTAACCCGTCAAGTAATGTAGAAACTACAGTTTCCACATCATCAAGCAGTACCCAGGCAACAACAGTAGCAGCTACAACAAAGCCAAAAGCAACAGAGAGTACAACAGTTCAGCCAACCACTACTAAAACCAAAAAGGAAAGTAGTGCTACTACTAATAATGATAGCAATAATAGCAATTATAGTAGTGGTAATAGTAAATTTGGTAAAGGCGGCGGAAATAGCAACTATAGTAGTGGAAAAACTGTTTCAAATTATGATACTCATGAAAAGGATAAAGACATGAGTAGTGATAAGGATTCGAAGAAAGATGAAGGCATCACTGGAGGTAACAAAGGCTATGGTGCAAGCATTTCTTCAAAAAAGGAAAGCCCATCTCCTGAGAAAAAGTTTGAAGAAGAACATACTCTTCCTCCAACAATATCACAGGAGGAAATTAACAAGGCTCCTACAGTTCCCTTAACTCCTAGAAGCAACAACAGTTCCACAGTAGTAGGATCATCTAATACAAAAACAACTACTACTGATAATCAGGCAGAATAACTCTCCCCTTCAGTTATTCTGTATATATAATATCCCACAATTAATTTTGTGGGATATTTTTTTTGTTTTCATAAATTTCAACATTTTTTTCTAATTTAATATGATATACTCTTGGTGAGGTGGTACAAATGAGGTATAATTATAATGATGGAAGTTTAAAAATAGATTTGGATGAAGAACTTGATATGAAAGCGTGTAAAACACTAAGAACGGTGATAGATGGATATATAATGAGATATCAACCACGTGAATTTATAATAGACTTAAGTGATGTTAAATTTATGGATAGTAGTGGAATAGGACTTTTAATTGGAAGATATAATTTAATAAAATTTATGGACTCTAAAATGATAGTATTAAATCCAACACATAGTATAAAAAGAATACTAGAATTATCAAAAGTTTCAGATAAAATTCTTGTGAGGTGTGATTAATGGAAGAAATAAATAGAATGAAAATAGAAATAAAAGCAGTGCTTGAAAATGTTGCAATAGTTAGAGTAGCAATTTCTAGCTTTATTTCTACATTAGATATAACTATAGATGAATTAATGGATATAAAGACTGCTATATCTGAAGCTGTTACTAATTCAATAGAACATGGATATGATGAAGTAGATGATTTAGAAAATAAATGTGTGATTGTAAAAGCATATATTTATTCTGATAATGATGATGTTATAAAAATAGAAATAGAAGATAAAGGAGTGGGAATTGAGGATATAGAAACTGCCATGCTTCCTACATATACATCAAAGCCAGAATTAGAACATGCAGGCATGGGATTTACTATAATGGAAACATTTATGGATGAAGTACTAATAGATTCAAGTAAAGATGAGGGCACTAAAGTTACTCTTACAAGAAGAATAAAAAAGAAAAAATCCAAAGTAGTATAAAAATAAAAAAGGTATAATATTTTGTTATAAAATATAAATAAAAGTTGAAGATACAAGTATATTTTGATATAATATACTTGTATTTTTTAAGGAGAAAAAAATGGAAAATAAAGATATATGTAAAAAATATTTAGCACATGGAAATAGTGTTAGAGTAGTTATTTGTGATGTGACAGAAATGGTAAAGAAATCAAGAGAAATTCATAATTTATCTAATACTACAACTGTCGCTCTTGGAAGAACACTCGCTATAACTACAATCATGTCTTCAATGTTAGATGAAAAAGATGATAGATTAAGTATACAGATTTCAAGTGATGGGCCAATTTCAAATATAATTACATGCGGAAATGGAAATTTAGAGATAAAAGGATATGTAAGTAATCCTGAAATTGAATTAAAAAATGTAAATGGTAAATATAACGTAGCTGGAGCAATTGGAAAAGGAATTTTAACAGTTATAAAAGATATAGGGTTAAAAGAACCATATATTGGAAAGTGTAATTTAGTTTCATCAGAAATTGCAGAGGATTTTGCGTATTATTATTTAAAATCTGAACAAACACCATCTATTGTGTCTTTAGGAGTAAACTTAGATAAAGACGGAAATGTTTTAAAGGCTGGCGGATATTTTATACAACCTTTACCAGATACAGACGATAAAGTTATAGATATTCTTGAAAATGCAAATACTGGTATAAAAAGTGTAACATCTATGATGATGGATTTAGAAAATATGTTGGATGTTGCAAAACTTATAACAGCAGATGAAAAGATAGAAGAAGTTTATACTAACACACCTAAACTTTTATGTGATTGTAATGATATTAGAATAAAGAATGCGATTATTTCTATGGGATATGATGAAGCAATTGATGCTCTAAAAGATAATAACGGTATTATAGAAGTAAAATGCAATTTCTGTAATAAAAAATATCAATTTAACGAGGAAGATATAAAAAAGATATTTAATAGATAGGTAAAAATATGGAATATATTATAGATAAAAGTAATGTAAAAAAAAGACTAGATAAATTTATTCTGGAGCAAGATTTAAAAATAACTAGGAGCTATATTAAAAAGTTAATAGAAGATGGAAATATAACAGTAAATGGCAAGATAGAAAAATCAGGCTATAGTCTAAAGGAAAAAGATGTTGTAAAAGTTGTCTTAAAAGATGATGTACCACTAGATGTAAAGGCCCAAGATATTCCTTTAGATATATTATTTGAAGACAATGATATTATAATTGTAAATAAACCTAAGGGGATGGTTGTCCATCCTGCAAATGGAAATTACGAGGGTACACTTGTAAATGCTTTAATGTATTCTCATGAAGGAAAGCTTTCAGGGATAAATGGAAAAATAAGGCCTGGAATTGTACATAGAATAGATAAAGACACTTCAGGAATTTTAGTTGTTGCTAAAAATGATAAAGCACATAAAAAACTATCTGATGTATTTAAAGAACATGATATAAAAAGAGAATATATTGCATTAGTTAAAGGGATAGTTAAAGAAGATAATTTTACAATTGATCTTCCTATAGGAAGAAGTATAAAAGATAGAAAAAAGATGGCAGTAACGAATAAAAATAGTAGAAAGGCCGTTACTCATATTGAGGTCTTAAAAAGATTTTATGCTTCAAACGTAACTCTTGTAAAAGCAACTTTAGAAACAGGTAGAACTCATCAAATACGTGTGCATATGTCATATATAAATCATCCATTAGTTGGAGATGAAGTGTATGGAAAAAAGGATGGTAAATTTAAAGTTACAGGACAAATGTTACATGCAAAAACTTTAGGCTTTAATCACCCTATAACAGGTAAATATGTTGAATTTCAAAGTAATTTACCAAATGAATTTTTAAATATTATTGATAAGTTAGAGAAAAAAGAAAATGCTAGCCAATAATATGCTAGCATTTATATAATATATAAACATAAGCTTATGATAATATAATATATGAAATATCATAATGCTTTGTGATAGGAAGTGGATAATGATTAGGTTAAATAAGTATATTTCTGAGTGTGGAGTATGTTCAAGAAGAAGTGCTGATACTCTTATTCAAAGTGGAAAAGTAAGTGTAAATGGAGAGGTTATTACAGATCTTGGAGTTAAAATTGATGAAATATCTGATACTATAGCAGTTGATAATAAAATAATAAAAAAGGAAGATAAGCTTGTATATATAATGTTAAATAAACCTAAAGGATATGTTACAACAAGCAAGGAACAATTTGGGAGAAAAAGTGTATTAGATTTGATTGATACAAATTTACGTGTATATCCAATAGGAAGATTAGATATGTATACGGAGGGTCTTTTACTACTTACAAATGATGGAAATTTTGCAAACGAAATGATGCATCCTAAAAATAAAATTGAAAAAACATATATTGCAAAAGTTAGTGGAAATATAACAAATGAGAAAATAGAAATGCTAAAAAGAGGAGTAGATATAGGAGGGTATGTAACTAAACCTGCAAAAGTAAGAAAAATACTTGAAAAAAATGAACTTGAAATCGTAATATCTGAAGGAAAGAATAGACAAGTTAGAAAAATGTGTAATGCCGTAGGACTTAATGTTATTAATTTAAAAAGAACAAAAATTGGAAATTTGAATCTTGGAAAGTTAAAATTAGGCAGTTATAAATATTTTGATAAAAATATAATTAAAAATAATAATTTATAATAAAAAATGCTCTCTATTAAAAGAGAGCATTTAAATTACTTCATTGAGCTTAGTGGCTGATAATAGTCATAGTTTCCAAAATGAATACATAATTCACCATCACATTCATCATTTAAGTTTATATAAAAAGAAAATGTTGAACCATTTAGGCTAGGTGATGATATAATTGGTGTTCCAGATGTGGCAGATATAGAAACAAGGTTTAGCAATTCTTCATCAGAATATCCATCAAATGTACCGTTGGCTGTACAAAAGAATACATTATCACCTGTTTTAATAACAGAAATATCATCTACAGATAATATTTTTTCCATGTATGTCGCTGTTTCTGCTTCTGTTTCAAACGATACAGTAGGAGGATCTGTTGTTTCAATTTGTTTACTTGTTTCTTTAACTTGTGTTGTTGGTTGCATAGTTGTGGCAATTTCAGTAGAAGGAGCTTGAGTTGTACTTCCTTCAGTGTAAGAGTACTTAGATTGACTATCCTCATTGTAATAATTATTGTTAATAGAAGTTGTATATTTTTTTTCTTCCTTAATTGTAGACGTTGTAGATGAAATTGTTGTTTCTTGTTTTTTTTCTACTTTTGATGAAGAAAGTGATACAACAATAATACCAATTACAATAATAACAACTAAAACACAAGAAGATATAATAATAAGCTGTTTTTTTGATATCTTCTTGTAAAAAGCTAATTTGGGCTTACTTTTTTTCCGCTTGGTATCATTTCTAAGTGGACTTTCATCGAAATTGTCTCCATAATCAGTTCTTGATTGTGGTAGATATATTTCTTGTGTCGCTGTTTTATCAGGTTTTTTATTCATGATTCCCTCCAAAATAATATTAATATATTTGTATATAAAATTTTCTGTAGGAATATTATACAACTGATTACATAAAAAGTCAATAAAAAGGTCATATGCATTATACATATGACCTTAATATATTTATAAAATATAACTCTGTTATATTTTAATGTTTTCTTTTTCTGGCAGCCTCTGATTTCTTTTTTCTTTTAACACTAGGTTTTTCGTAATGTTCTCTTTTACGTATTTCGGCAAGGACACCATATTTTGCGCATTGTTTTTTAAATCTTGCTAATGCATTGTCTAAACTTTCATTATCTTTAACTTTTATTCCTGGCATATTGTTTCCCTCCCTCCGATTGGATAATTAACACAAATGTTTTATATCCTAAAAATTTACTATTAAATTATACAATAGTTTAGAACATATGTCAAGTAAACATAAGAAAAAATTGAAAAACAAGTGTAAAAAAAATAAAAAAAGATAATATTTTAATTGACTAAATATTACAATTAATATATAATTATAATGTTAAAGAGGGTAGATAAAATGAATGAAGAATACAAAAATGAAAGAAAAAGGTTTATAAATAAGGCTGTTATTATTTCAATAATAGTTGTATTTTCAGCAATTGTAATAGGTGCAATGACACTTGTTGCTATGTCTCTAATCAAAAATACGAAGACTTCAAATGGTGAAGATATATCAAAATACATGACAAGAATAGAAGATGCAATAAAGATGGTAAAAAGTAAGTATATTGATGATATTGATACTGAAAAACTTGTTGATGGGGCAGTTGCAGGTATTGCTGAGGCAACAGGTGATCCATATACAAGATATATGGATGAAGAAGAATATAGCCAAATGTTAAATAGTGGAACAGAAACATATGGTGGCCTTGGAATTCATATCACTTATGATACTAAATCTGAAGGAATTATAATTCTTGGAATTATGCCAGATGCACCTGCATTAGATGCAGATTTAAAAATAGGGGATGTAATACTTAGTGTAGATGGAACTGTTGTAAGCCAAAAATCATTCTATGAGTGTGTAGATAAATTAAAAGGAGAAGCAGGTTCTGAGGTAAAACTAATAATAAAGAGAGATAATGATACACTTGAAAAAACTGTTAAACGTGAAGAAATAATTCCTAATAATGTTGAATCAGATATAATGGATGGAAATATAGGATATATTCGTATCTGGTCATTTGATAATAATGTGTATAAACAATTTAAAACTGAATATGAGAAATTAAAAAGTAAAAATATAACAGGACTTGTAATTGATGTAAGAAATAATCCAGGTGGACTTGTATCAGATACAGTATCAATATTAAAAGAAATGCTTCCAAAATGTGATATTGTAAAATTAGTATATAAAGATGAAAGCGAAAGAGTATATAAATGTGATGGAAAAAATCAAATTAATATACCTGTAGCAGTTCTTGTAAATTCTGGAAGTGCAAGTGCATCAGAAATACTTGCAAGTGCAATAAAAGATTCTAATACTGGAGTTTTGATAGGTACTAAAACTTATGGAAAAGGTATAGTACAAGAAGTACAACAATTAGATGGAAAAGGAGCATTATCTATTACCGTCGCAAAATATTATACTGCAAGTGGGGTGGAAATACATAAAAATGGTATTGAACCAAATATTACTGTAGAATTACCTGAAGAATATCAAAAATCTTCAAGTGTTCCAAGAGATAAAGACACTCAACTTATAAAAGCTATAGAATATATAAATTCTAAAAAATAAATGTAACAAAAATGTCATATTAACATGAAAATAATTTGAATAAATATAACGGACTAACTATTTCATGAATGTGTTTACATATTTATGAAATAAAAACCCGTTATATATATTTTTTTACTTTGACAAAACTAATATGAAGTGGTATAATCGGCATAGAGAGGCATATAGGTGATAGGATATGGTTTCAAAAGATTCATTACTTAAAGTAAAGCAAGATGTTGAAAGCTATGTTGGTCAAGAAATACTTATTAAAGCTAATGTAGGAAGAAATAAGTGTGTGTGTAGAAAAGGGGTTATTGACAGCACATATCCAAATTTATTTGTGTTTAAAGAAAATGAAACTTCTAGTAAGTTATCATATAGTTATGCTGATTTAGTTACTAACAATCTAGAACTTAGTCTACCTACAGGTGAATCACTTACAAATTATGACTTTTCGACACCAAAGTATACTAGGTTATAAGAGGCGAAATATAAGAGGGAACTGAACGAATTTTTTTCGTTCTTTTTTTTTGCTATATCAATTTTTTTGATATGGCGTTTTTTTTGTAAAAAAAGTAAAATAATAATACTGAGGTATTGTATATGAAATATGAAAAAATTTCTAACAACTCTAGTAGATATATTATTACATGTTATTTGTTAATTGCAATTATTTTAAATATATGTTTGGGATTTTTGGCTATAATAAGTGATATAGTTTTTGAAGTAAAGTTTAAATTAACTTTAAATTTTATATTTTTAACAATTAATATTTTTTTGTATATATGGGCATTTTTAATTTCAACAATTGTTATTAAAAATTATAAATTTACAGTGACACATAAAAAAATTGAAGTTATAAGTGGAGCAATAATAATATCAAGAAAAATAATGCTTGTAAATAGAGTGTATAAAATTGAGATAAAAAGAGGAATAATAGGAAGAATTTTTAAAGTAGCAAGTGTAAGGTTCTATAGTAGTGGGGGATGTGTTAATTTAAAATATGTTGATTATAGTATGACTTATGATATTGAACAAACTGTAAAAAAAGGAATGAAGGCTATATATGGGAGATAATAAATTTAGACTAAGTATTCTTAGTATTTTTGATAATACATTAAAACTTACATGGCTTGCTTCTCTTCTTATTATAACTAATTTTGCAATAATAGTTAAAAAAATAAATGAATTTAATTTAAATATTAATATAAATTTACTGCTTATTATTTCATTATCTTTATTCATAATTGTAGTTTTTATATACTATTTAGTAATATATAGGATTTCTAGATATGAAATAACTAATGATATGGTAGTTACTTATAAAAACATATTTGTAAAAGACAGAAAAGAAATATTAATCAAAAATATAGCTAATATTTGCGTAAGTCAAAATATTTTTGAAAGAATATTTAAACTAACTAGAATAGAAATATATGCAAATGAAAAAAATAAAATTTTTTGCGATTTTGAAGTAATACTTAATAGAAAAAATTATGATAGATACATATTACCATTTCTAGTAGATAATGATTTCAAATATACAAATAATGCAGAAGAAAATCTTATTAAATTTAAAATAAGAGATATTATAAAACATAGTATTTTGAGTATTCCTATTTCATCTATTATTGTTATTATAAACTTTATAATGTTGCTATTTACAATGTTTCAAAATGGTAGTTTATTAAAAGAAATTTCATATAATTTTTTAGGTCTAATAATTACATTAGTAGGTTTCATATTTCCTGTAATATATAGTGTCGCTAAAAATTTAATAAAATATTTAAATTACTATGTAAAAAGAAAAAATAAAAATATATATGTATCATTTGGTATTTTTACAAAGAAATTGTATATTATACCAGTAAGTAAAATAAATGGACTAATAGCAGATGTATCTTTACTTTGTGCTATATTTGGATGTTATAAATTAAACGTTATAACATCAGGAATTGGTGATAGCAAAAATAAACTTTCAATGCTTTTTCCAATTATGAAAAAGAAGAAGTGTATAAATATTTTAAAATTGATTTTACCTGAATATGAAATTCCTTTAAAGAATAAAAATCAAGCTTCAAAAAGTTTAGTTGTATTTGGTACTAAAATTATTATTTTAATGCTTATGTTAGTAATTCCATGTATATATATAAATATAAAAATAGCTTTACTTATTTCACTTTCATTACTTATATTAACGTTTATAATATATTTAATAAAAAGAATTGTTATTTTAGATAAATATATATGTGTAATAAATGGTATATTTTTAAAAAGATTACAGATTATACGATATGAAAAAATTGAAAATGTAAATATAAGAGATGGAATAATTTCTAAGCAAATGGGAATTTGTAAAGTGTATATAAGTATTTTGGGAAATTTAAAAAATGGTAAAATTTCTTCTGGATATATTAAGAGAATTGATGCAAAAAATATAGTGGCGAAAATGTCCTCATAAAAAGTACTTTATAAATAAAAATATATAAAGGCTTACCATTTAAGTTATAAAGTGGTAAGCCTGAAAACTCAAGGAGATTATATATATAGTTTATGTTTATCATTAAAGATAAATATCTAATGTTGAATAGTAAATATTCAACTAATATATAGTATGTTAAATATATAAAATTTGTGAATAGAATGCATATAATTTTTTCACTTACATATAGTGTAGTATAAATATATGAGGGGGAAATTATATGCAAATAACATCACAAAAAAAGAATTTAAATCTAAATAAATGCTGCATAAATGAAAGTGTAAGTGAATGGATGGAGCAAGATATTATAGTGCCAGATACTAAACCAGATGCATTAAAAATAGTATACGTAAATGTTACACCATATGTATCTGATGTAGAGGTTATGGAGGATAGGCTAAAACTAGTTGGTAAATTAAATTATTTCGTTATATATAGAGTAGATGATGAAAAATTTAATACTAGGGGGCTTTTTGCAAGTTATCCTTTTACTCAAAATTTAGAAGTTAAAGGAATTTCTAAAGATATGAATGTAACAGTAATTCCAAGTGTTAAAAATATAATATATGCACTTCCAAATGAAAGAAAAATATCAGTTAAAGCTGAAGTATGTTTTAGGGTAAGGGGAAAGTGTACCATAAATGTAAATTTAATTAATTCTTTTGATCCAGAAGAAAATATTGAATGCAAAATGTGTACAGGAAATTTTAGCAATATATTACAACATAAAAAAAGTATTATAGCATCAAAAGATGATGTAATGCTTCCAAAAGATGCAGAAGATTTTTTTGAAATATTAGATTTAAATACAAAAATAAAAAATACAGAGTATAAGGAAAGTTATAACAAAATAATGGTAAAAGGAGATATTGAGGCTTGTATGTTATACCTTCCAGATTCAGAAGAAAAAAAGGTAAAAAAGACAAAACTTATGGTTCCTTTTTCTGCTATGATTGAACTTGAAAATATAAATGATAGATCTAAATTTGAAATTGAATATAATTTACAAAACTTTGATTTAAAACAAAAATCTGATATTGAAAGTTCAAAAACAATGAGTGCAGATTACAGAATAGAAGCAGATGTTACAATGTTTGAAGATGAAGAAATAGAATATGTTGATGATTTTTATAGTCAAACTCGTGAATTAAATTATGATAGAACAGAATTAAATGTTGTAAAAAAAGATTTTGTTATAGTTAAAAATATTGAGCTTAGAGAAAATCTTTCTAATATATTACCGGAAAATACTAACGTAGTTGACTATACATTAGATTCTAACTCTATTAATTCAACTATAAATCCAGATAATAGTGTTCATATAGAAGGAAATGCAAAAGTAAATATAATAACTCAAAATACGGAAAATAGTGAATTAGAAACAAAGCAAGTTGATATATTAGTAAATGCAGATGTAACTCTTGAAAATGTTACATCTGATGCTAAGATAACAGTTGATATTTCAAATAATGGAATAAATCTTACACAAAGCGGAAGAGATATAGATATTGATATGAATATTATGGCAAGATGTTATGTTGAAAATGTTGCAAATATAAACATTATAGATAAAATAGATGGTGATAAATTAGATTTAGCATCTTTAGATAGTATGAACATATACATTGTAAAACCAGGAGATACACTATGGCATATTGCAAAAAAATATAAAACTAGCGTTGAGAAGATTTTAAAGACCAATGAGGATATTTTAGATCCAGATAAAATTAATGTTGGCCAAAAAATATTTGTAATAAGGTAAAATGAGAGCAAAGTATTATGCTTTAACTTTAAGACAAATGAGTTTTAAAAAACCATTTGTCTTTTTATTTATTTTTATATTTCTTTTAATTGTTATTTTTTATACGTTTAGTAATAAAATAAGGCCAGCAATACTAAAGGTATCAGAAAATAGTGCAAGAAATATTGCAGTTAAATGTACAAATGATGCTGTATATAAAAATATTGAAAATGTAAAGTATGAAAATTTAGTAACAATTAATAAAGATAATAATGGCAAGGTAACTTCACTTAGTGCTAATTCTCTTGAGATAAACAAATTAACAACAAGTATAACAAATGATGTTGAAAAAAATTTGCAAGATTACGAAGAAGGAAAAATTACACTTCCTCTTGGTATAATATTTAGTGAAAATGTTGTGAGTGGATATGGTCCAAAGATTACTCTTAAAACTTTTCCTTTAGGAGATGTAAAGGGTGAAATAAAATCAAAGTTTGAAAGTGCTGGAATAAATCAAACAAGGCATAGTCTTATTTTTGAAGTTACATCAGATGTAAAGGTTTTGGCACCTTTTGTATCAGAAATACAAGAATATACAAATAGTGTTGTAATAGCAGAAACAATAATTGTTAGTGATACTCCATCATCGTATTATAATATAAGTGGAGTAGAGAATATAGATAAAAAAGATACACTTGCTGTTGTAGAATAAATTTTAAATGAAAAGAATCCAATTATTAAAAACTAATAATTTGGATTTTTTTTACTTGACACATACCCTATAGGGGTATATAATGTATTTGAGGTGAAAAAATGAGTTGTGAAAAATGTGAAGAAAAAAGATTAACTCATAGGAGTAAGGATGATAAAAAGTATATAACATCTAGACTTAATATAATTGAGGGACAAGTAAGGGGAATAAATCAAATGATAGAAGATGACAGATATTGTGGTGATGTTTTAATTCAGATTGCTGCAGTAAGTAAGTCTCTTCAAAGCTTAGGAAATAAAATTCTGGAAAAACATTTAAAAACTTGTGTGGCAGATGAAATTAAAGCTGGAAATATAGACATAATAGATGATGTAATGCTTTTAATCAAAAAATTAAAATAAAGAGGTGAAGTGCTATGGAAAAACTTAAGTTTGACATTAGTGGAATGACATGTAGTAGTTGTGCGTCACATGTAAATAGAGCAGTAAGTAAGTTAAAAGGTGTGAAAAATGTAAATGTTAATCTTCTCTTAAATAATATGGAAGTTGAGTTTGATAATAAAATTCTAAAAAGTGATGATATTATTCAGGCTGTAGAAAAAGCAGGATACGGTGCAAGTTTAGATGGTAATAAAAAAGAAAGTAATAAAGATACTGAAAATAAAAATGAAAAAAATAATTTAAAACTTCTTAAGAGAAAACTTATAGTGTCAATATGTTTTTTAATTCCGTTAATGTATATTGCTATGCATCACATGTTACCAACTCCAAGGTTTATATCTAATATATTTGATGGAGATGATAATATATTTACGGAAGTATTTACACAATTCTTGCTCCTTATTCCAATTGTGTATATAAATAGAACATATTTTTCTAGTGGCTTTAAAAAAATATTTATGAAAAGTCCAAATATGGATTCCTTAATTGCAATAGGAAGTACAGCAAGTATTGTTTATGGCCTTGTTTCGATGTATGTTATAGGATATGGACTTAGTACACAAAATCATGAACTAGTCCATAGATATTCTATGAATATTTACTTTGAATCAGCAGGAACAATTCTTACTTTAATTACACTTGGAAAATATTTAGAAGAAAAGCAAAAAGGAAAAACAGGAGATGCTATTAAAAAATTAATTAATTTAGTACCAAAGAAGGTAACTGTTATACGTAATAATAATGAAATTGTTATAGATACTAAAGATGCTCTAAAGGATGATATTTTAGTAATAAAACCAGGAGAAAATATAGCTGTTGATGGTATTGTGGTTCATGGAACTACTACAGTAGATGAGTCAAGCATAACAGGTGAGAGTATACCTGTCCAGAAAGTAATAGGAGATGTAGTTACATCAGGAACAACGAATTTGCATGGAATGATTAGAATACAAGCAACTAAGGTAGGAGAGGATACAACTGTTTCCAATATTATAAAATTAGTAAAGGAAGCAAGTAGTACAAATGCACCAATATCAAGACTTGCAGATAGGGTAAGTCTAGTTTTTGTACCTATTGTAATTGGAATTTCAATTATTTCATGTATATTATGGCTAATTAGTGGACAGAGTTTGGAATTTGCATTAAATATAGCTATTTGTGTTCTAGTTATAGCATGTCCATGTGCATTAGGCCTTGCCACTCCTGTAGCTATAATGGTTGGAACAGGAGTTGGTGCAAAACATGGTATTTTGATAAAATCCGCTGAGAGTTTAGAAACGCTTCATTTAGTAGATACAGTTGTTTTAGATAAAACTGGAACTATAACTTATGGAAAACCAGTAGTTACTGATGTTATTTCATTTACTAATAACAATGATTTGTTAAAAATTGCGGGAAGTTTAGAAAAAAATTCTGAACATCCATTATCCACAGCAATATTAAATAAAATAGAAGAAGAAAAAATTGATACATTAGATGTAAGTGATTTTAAGGTAATACCAGGAAAGGGTATATGTGGCAAAATATTAAAAAAAGAATATATATGTGGAAATTTAAAGTTTTTAACTGAAAATAACGTTAATGTAAATAATGAAATATCATTAGTAGTAGATAATTTACAAAACGATGCTAAAACTGTTCTTTATGTTGCAGATAAGAGCAGTATAATAGGTATAATTGCTGTAAAGGATGTTGTAAAACCAAGTAGTTACTTAATGATTAAAAATTTAAATAAAATGGGAATAGATTCAGTAATGATTACAGGTGATAATAAATATGTTGCAAATTCTATAGCAAAAGAAGTTGGAATTAAAAAGGTTGTATCTGATGTTTTACCTGATGATAAGGAAAAAGAAGTAAGAAAATTACAAGATGATGGAAAAAAAGTTGCATTTGTTGGTGATGGAATAAATGATAGTCCAGCACTTGCAAGAGCAGATGTTGGAATTGCAATTGGAAATGGGACAGACATAGCAATAGAATCAGCTGACGTAGTATTGATGAAAAATGATTTAATGGAAGTGATTACAAGTATAAAGCTTAGTAAAAAGGTTATATCTAATATTAAAATGAATTTATTCTGGGCTTTCTTTTATAATTCTGTTGGAATATTTATAGCATCAGGAATTTTGTATCCAAAGTTTGGAATTACATTGAGCCCAATGATAGGAGCACTTGCTATGAGTTTAAGTTCAGTATGTGTTGTTACAAATGCCCTTAGAATAAATAAATTTAAGGTAAAATATGAGGAGGAAAGAAAAATGGAAAAGAAAATATATGAAAAAAATGTATATATAGAAGGAATGAGTTGCAATCATTGCAAAATGAGTGTAGAAAAAGCTTTAAAAGGTATAGATGGAGTGGAAAATGTAGCTGTTAAGTTAGATGATAAAAAGGCAAGTATAACATCAACAAAAAGTATAAATAATGATAAAATAAAAAAGGTAATTGAAGATATAGGATTTGAGGTAAAAGATATAATTTAAGGAGGGGAAAATGTTAAATAGATTTTCAAGAACAGAAGTTTTAATTGGAAAAGTTTCTCTAGAAAAATTAAAAAATGCAAAGGTTGCAATATTTGGAATTGGTGGAGTTGGTTCATATGTTTTAGAAGGATTAGTTAGAGCTGGAGTAGGAAATTTTGTCTTGGTTGATAAAGATGATGTTGACATTACAAATATAAATAGGCAGATAATCGCCATGACTTCAACAATTGGTAAACCTAAGGTAGAGGTCGCTAAAAGTAGGGCTTTAGATATTAATCCAGATATAAATATACAAATATATAAAGAATTCTTTACACCTGAAACAAAAGGAATAGTTGATAAAAGTTTAACATATATTGTTGATGCAGTAGATAATGTTACGGCAAAAATTGAACTTGCTGTTCGTGCAGATAAGTTAAATATTCCAATTATCTCAAGTATGGGAACAGGCAATAAACTTGACAATACAAAATTTGAAATAACTGACATATCTAAAACTAGTGTATGCCCACTTGCAAAAGTAATTAGAAAAGAGTTAAGAAAAAGAAATATAAAGAAACTAAAGGTTGTATACTCTAAGGAAGAACCTATTAAAGTAAAAAATATAGATACAAAAACAGGTAAGAATACTCCAGGAAGCGTTTCTTTTGTTCCTTCAGTAGCAGGACTTACTATTGCTGGAGAAATTGTTAAAGATATTTTAAAAATGTAATAAATAGGATAAAAGTTGTAAATAAAAAAAGCCAGTAGTATGTCATATTATATACTACTGGCTAAAAATAGTGAAAATAATAAATACTATTTAGAATAATAAACATAATATATCTTTTATATACAAGTTTATTATTTTATGTTTTTATCTTTAATTTATAAATTTTATATTACGATTGAAATGTTTAAATAATACCTTTTTAAAAATAAAAAAGAGAAGCAGAACTGAATCTACCTCTCCTAGGCATCGTCCGAAGACTTCTGCCGCAATCCTTATATATATTATAATATATACTTATATTATATGCAAGTTTTTTTAATAATACTGTTACTAAAATTTTAGGTTCTAGTCTGAATAGTAACAAAATATAGTAAAAAATCTTACTATGTAATAAATAATAATGAAGGTTTCTTACTTCTTTTGTAAAATAATTTGTTAGTTAATCTAAAAAATATTAAAATTTTAATTGATTTTATAAAGCTTAAAAATAAAACAAATCCTACAATCGTGTTTGGTTGTAGGATTTTAATAAATTTATACAATTTAAAAATATTATCTCTTTGAAAATTGTGGTGCTTTTCTTGCTTTTTTAAGACCATATTTTCTTCTTTCTTTAACTCTTGAATCTCTTGTAAGTAATCCGTTTCTTTTTAATGTAGTACGAACTTCTGGATCAGTTGTTGCTAGTGCTTTAGCAATACCATGAGCAATAGCTCCAGCTTGACCTGCAAATCCGCCACCATGAACGTTAGCTTCAACATCATATTTTTCAATCATATCTACTACTTTAAAAGGTTTTAATACAATAGCTTTTAAAGTATCAAGAGTATAAACTTCATTCATATCTTTTCCGTTTACTGTTATTTTACCAGTTCCTGGAATTATATTTACTCTAGCAATAGATGATTTTCTTTTTCCTGTTGCGTATATATATTCTTTTTTTGACATTTTTATATCCTCCTACTAAAATTCCCATATTTCAGGTTTTTGAGCTTGGTTATTATGCTCGCTACCTTTATATATTTTTAATTTTGTTATCATAGATCTACCAAGACTATTTTTTGGAAGCATTCCTTTAACAGCTAAAGTTAATGCTTTATCAGAACTTTTTGCCATTAAGTCTTTGTAACTAATTTCTTTAAGTCCAGTCATATATCCTGAATGATGTCTATAATATTTATCATTTAATTTATTTCCTGTTAAAACAATTTTATCAGAGTTTATAACAATTACAAAATCTCCACAATCCATATGTGTTGAATAAGTTGGTTTATGTTTTCCTTTTAATAATCTTGCAACTTCTGTAGCCACTCTTCCAAGAGGTTTATCAGCTGCATCAATTACATACCATTTTCTTTCTATTTCTTTAGCTTTTACGCTATGTGTAGTATTATTCATTTCGAATTTCCTCCTAATTTTTTAATAATAAGCTAAACTTTCCGGGGTTTAGTTATGCTTATTACATGATACCCATATATTATACATAATAATATCTTAAAAGTCAATAAATTATGTAAAAAAACTTAAATTATGCAAATATTTATAACTAAAAAATCACAAAATAAACTATTGAAAAAAGATTGTATTTATTGTATTATTATAGTGAATAATAAAAAGGTATTTATAAGAGAGGATTGATACAATGGATGAATTTGAATTCACAAATACAGATAATATTGCGCAGGATTTAATGGATATAAAGGAAACAGCAAGAATAAAAAAAATGATATCTCAATTATATATGTATGATAATGATGTGCAACAACTTACAAATATATATACAAATATATTACTAGAAGATAATGTATGTTTTATTTTGACTAAGATAAGTCAGGACAAGATCTTTTTAAAGCACTTTCCTGAATTTTATGAAAAAAATGAATTTGGTGAGAATGTAATTAATTGTCAACAAAATTCAGAATATCATAAGTATGGAGTTTTTAAGCATATATTACACACTATTGAAACCGTTGGAACTTCACAACAAATTCCATTAGGAGATTGGCAACTTAAATTATTAAAATGGACTATGTTATTTCATGATATTGGAAAGCCATATGTAAAAAAAATTAATGAAGATGGAACAGATAGTTTCGCAGGTCACGATGATAAATCAGTTGAACTTGCAGCTGGAATATTAGATAGATTTTATTTTACAGAAGAAGAAAAGAAAATAATTTTAACTTTAATAAAATATCATGACAGATTCTTAAATGAGGGCGAAATAACGTATGATAATATGAAATTTTTAGCATCAGAACTAAATAATAATAAAGAATTATTTTACATGTTGTTAGAGGTAAAGGATGCAGACGCAAGAGCAAAAAATGTTGACGTATATAATAAATATAAACTTGTAAAAGCAAAATATTTAGAGTTTATAAATACATTTTTTACTTACAATAAAAGTGATAATATAGGTGAAGAGCAGAAAAATGAAACTAATACTGAAAATAGTCAGTCTATAACATCTACTGTGCAAAATGATGAAATAAGTGTTGTAGAAATGGATAGAATAATTGAAAATATTATTCTTAGAAAAGATATAATATCAATGTATCAACCAATTATTGATATTTCTAAAAAGAATGTTTTTGGATATGAGGTAACTACTAAAATAAAATCATCTAAAAAAGTTAATATGTTAGAACTTTTTCATCATGCAAGGGATATGGAGCTTTATGATAAAGTTCAACAAGTATTGCTTATAGATAGAATGGAAAAATTTGAAAGTATTTCAAATAAGGAAGCTAATTGCATATTTATTATTTCTGATTTAAATAGTTATTCAAAATATATAAACAAACCAAGACTTTATGATAATATGGCAAAACAAAAGATTGTAATCAAATTTATTAATTATGAGAAAAAAGATGTTGCATTTATTCAAGAAACAATAGAGACAATTCATAAAAATAGAGGAAGTGTAGCATTAAATAATTTTGGAATAGGCTCACTAAAAATTGAAGATTTAAATATATTAAAGCCAGACTTTATTATACCAGATGAGTCTTTAATAAAAGATATAGAAAATGATATCGAAAAGCAAAGATTTTTATCTGATTTAATAACTTACTCTATTTCATCAAACACAAAGATTGTAGTTGGTGGTATAGATACAAAAGAAAAATTATATGTAGTAAAAAAACTTGGAGCAAAATATGTTCAAGGAAGTTATTTTGCTGTACCAGAAGAAGGAATTAGCATAATAAAAACTAAAATAGAACAATTATTAGCAAATGTAGAAACAGAAGAAATATTATAAAAATTAAAATTATATATTGACAAAGTTGTAACCTAATGATATAATTCAGTTGCGAACAAACGTTTATAATTGTAGTTTATGTATTATAGGAGGAAGAAATATGATATCAGAAGAAAGAAAAAAAGCATTAGACATAGCAATGGCTCAAATAGAAAAGAACTTTGGAAAAGGTTCTGTTATGAAATTAGGTGAATTAAGTAATGTAAATGTTGATGTAATTCCAAGTGGTGCATTAAGTTTAGACATTGCTTTAGGTGTAGGAGGTTTTCCTAGAGGAAGAGTTATTGAAATATATGGACCTGAATCTTCAGGTAAAACAACAGTTGCGCTTCATGCAATTGCAGAAGCCCAAAAACAGGGAGGAATTGCTGCATTTATTGATGCTGAACATGCTTTAGATCCTGTTTATGCCAGAAATTTGGGTGTAGATGTAGATAATTTAATTGTTGCCCAACCTGATACAGGTGAACAAGCACTTGAAATTACAGAACAACTTATTAGAAGTGGAGCAGTAGATATAGTAACAATTGACTCTGTTGCGGCACTTGTTCCAAAAGCCGAAATTGATGGCGAAATGGGAGATTCACATGTAGGTCTTCAAGCTAGACTTATGTCACAAGCTTTAAGAAAACTTACAGGTGTGCTTAATAAATCAAAGACAGTTGCAATATTTATAAACCAATTACGTGAAAAAGTTGGTATTATGTTTGGAAATCCAGAAACGACTCCAGGTGGTAGAGCTTTGAAATTTTATTCTTCTGTAAGACTTGAAGTAAGAAAGCAAGAAGCTATAAAACAAAATGGAGAATTTAAAGGAAATAGAACAAAAGTAAAAGTTGTTAAAAATAAAGTAGCACCTCCATTTAGAGAAGCAGAATTTGATATAATTTATGGAGAAGGAATATCTAATGAAGGATGTGTTTTGGATACAGCAGCAGATTTAAATATAGTAGATAAAAGTGGTGCTTGGTATGCATATAATGGTCAAAAAATTGGACAAGGAAGAGAAAATGCAAAACAATTCTTAAAAGATAATCCTGAAATTATGAATGAAATAGAAGCTAAAGTAAAATCAAACTTTAATTTAGCATTTGAAAATAGCATGGGAAAAGAAGTTGATGGTAAAAAGGATGAAGATGGAGAAGAATAATGAATTTTGAAGAAGCAAAGCAAAAAGCAATAAAATACATAGGAATTTCCAAAAAAACAATATATGAAGTAAAACAGAAATTAAATAGATTAGGATATAACCAAGATATAATTGATAAGGTTATATCCTATCTTTTGAATATAGGCTATCTTGATGATAATGATTATGCCCAGTCATATATTAGGCAATGTACAAGACTTCTAAATTATTCTATTTTTGAAATAAAACAAAAACTATTGCAAAAGGGAATAAAAAAAGATATAATTGAAGAGAAAATATCATTTCTATATGATACAGATTACGAAAAAAAAATAACTGAGAAATTACTTTCTACAAAATGTAAAAATATGGACCCTATAAAAATAAAACAATATTTATATAGGAGAGGATTAAAATTGTATGAGGAGGATTTGTAATGAAGATAGATGTTCCAACAGTTCATAATGAAGCAAAATTTGGTGAAATAGCGAGCACAGTGTTAATGCCTGGTGATCCATTAAGAGCTAAATATATAGCAGATACTTACTTGGAAAATGTACACTGCTATAATAGAGTAAGAAATATGTTTGGATTTACAGGTGAGTATAAAGGATTAAAAATATCTGTTCAAGGAAGTGGAATGGGAGTTCCTTCTATGGGAATATATTCAAAAGAACTTTTTGAAGGATATGGAGTAGAAAACATAATTAGAATAGGAAGTGCTGGTTCACTTGCAAATAATGAGGCTAGTAAAATTACAAATGAAGTAAATGTAAGAGATATAATTGTTGCAAAAACAATAGATAGCGATTCTAATTATTTAATATCTTGTGGTATTGAAGATATAATTTTTCCAGAGTGCTCTAATGTATTATTGGAAAAATTACTAGAAATTGATAGAAAAAATAATTTAAATCTAAAATATGGTGAAGTATTTACATCTGATGTTTTTTATTCATCTAGAGAAAGTCTAGTAGAACGTTCAAAAAAAGATGTTATAGGTGTAGAGATGGAAACTTTGGCTCTTTATGCAAATGCTAAGGTAAGTGGAAAAAATGCAATTGCAATATATACAGTATCAGACAACCCTATTACAGGTGAGCAAATATCATCTAATGAGAGAGAAATAGGACTTGATAAAATGATAAGAACAGCTTTAGATTTAGCATATGAATGTGAAAAATAGGAGAATATAATGCAAAAAGTTTTAAATAATGATACAGAAAAATATAATTTGGTTATAAAGAATTTTGAAGGACCTTTAGATTTATTACTTTTCCTTATAACTAAAAATAAAATGAATATATTTGATATTTCTTTGAGTGAGCTTACAGATAAATATATAGAATATTTACATGATATGACTGAAAAAAATATTGATATAGCCAGTTCTTTTATAGTAATGGCCTCAACGCTTCTTGATATAAAGGCAAGAAAATTACTTCCAGAATTAGAGCCAGAAGAGGATGATGAAGAACATATTACAGAAGAGGAAATGATAAATAGAATTATTCAGTACAAAAAATATAAAGAAATATCTGGTACAATAAGTGAGATGTATTCTAATAATTTTGGATCATTTTCTAAACCATTTGAAAAGATAAAATTTAAAAGTAAAGTAAAATATACTGGTGATAATTTTAAAAAAGATCAGATATTTAATATATATACGAGTATACTAACCAGAAATGCAAATAAAATCAACCGTAAAGCAAAGGAAATAGAAAAACTTGCAATTTATGAAAAAATTACAGTTCAAGATAAAGTAAAACAAATAGTAAATTATTTGGATCAAAATGATAATATGGTATTTAATAATGTATTTAACCCTGATAGCTGTAGTAATATAGAAGTTGCAACTGCTTTCCTTGGAATGCTAGAGCTTAGTAAGTTAAAAGAGGTTTCGCTAAATCAAGATTACCTCTTTTCAGATATTAATATTACAAAATCAGATCAATTTGGTAAGGTTGATTTATCAAATATTTCTAATTAATTTAAAGATAATACAGCAATTGTATTATCTTTTTCTTGACATTTGATAAAAAAAAGTGTATGATATTTACATAAATATCATATATTTGCTCAAACATTTTGTGCAAAATGATATTTAAATTTAATTAAATTTAAATAAGGAGGCATTATTATGAGTA
>ULMK01035292.1_pt1 | contig 50281 bp, 57 predicted proteins | sample 1951621 | NCBI WGS metagenome assembly ULMK01 (sample SAMEA4835547, study PRJEB28245) | human gut metagenome | biome: gut microbiome; material: fecal sample | place: Denmark | collected 2008
TTTATTAATGTCTACTTTAAGGGATGCATTTCAGAAGTAGGAATTCTTTTTTATTTTAATCATATAATTTATTGGTGATTATTAAGTGAATATTAAAGTAGGAGATTATGTAACTAGGAATAGTTATAATAATGATACAGTTTTTAAAGTAATTAAATTAAAAGATGGTATTGTTTATTTAAAAGGGGCTGAAGTTAGATTAATAGCAGATGCTTATTTAGATGATTTAGAAATAGTAGAAGATGTAATAGAAGATGATGATATTGATGAATTAGAGGTTAAAGATGAGTTATTAGAACGGGGAGAATATTTTTATTTACCAGCGAAGGTATTACATATAGATGGAGATAGTGAATATTTAAATAGGTGTCTAAAATTTTATAAAAGAAATGGTATTATGGCAATAGGTAAAAAGATAAATGAAAAGAATATATATGAGCAAATACCTATGCTTTTAAAAGAATATAAACCTGATATAGTGGTTATAACTGGACATGATGCTTATTACAAGAAAAAAGGAAATTTAAATGATATAAATAATTATAAGAATTCAATTTATTTTGTAAAAGCAGTTAAAGCTGCGAGAAATTATGAGAAAAGTCATGAAAAGTTAGTTATTATTGCTGGAGCTTGTCAGAGTGATTATGAAGAATTAATTAAAGCAGGAGCTAATTTTGCATCAAGTCCTAAAAGGATTAATATTCATGCATTAGATCCGGCGATTATTGCAAGTAGTATTTCTTTGACAGAGAGAAATAAAGAAATTGATTTAAAGAGGTTACTTGAAAAAACTAAATATAAAGAAGAAGGTATGGGGGGACTTATTTGTAATGGGCTTATGTATGTTGGTTATCCAAGGTAGGTGGATATGAATATTAATATTATAAAAGAAGAAATACGCAGTAAGTTAAATAAGAGGGTTTTAGTAAGTGTTTATGGTCTTAGAAATAAGATTGAAAGATATGAAGGTGTTCTTTATAAAGTTTATCCGAATTTATTTACAGTTCTTGTTAATGGGGATGAAAAGAGTTTTTGTTATAGGGATGTTATAACTGGTGATGTAAAAGTGAAAGTTTTGTGAAATTTATGTTGCGATTATGTGAAAAATAGGGTATAATTATAAGTGTAAACAACATAAGGAGGTATAAAGAATGGAAATTACAAAATTAGAAGTTTTTAGAAGGGAAAGAGAAGGCTCTAGACTAAAAGCATTTGTTGATTTTACTTTAGATGATTGCTTAGCTATACGTGGTGCAAAAATTATTCAAGGAAATGAAAGATTATTTGTTTCTATGCCAAGTAAAATGAATAAAGAAGGCAAAGAAGAAAATATGGTATTTCCAACAAATAAGGAAACTAGAGAAAAGTTTGAAAATGTTATATTAGCTAAATATGATGAAATGGTAAAAGAAGAAGTTAATGAAGGTTAACTTCTTCTTTTAAATAGAGATATTCCTTTGAAAAAATGTAATGTTGAGGTAATTATTCCTTTGAAAAAATGCAATTTAGTGTATTTATTCCTTTGAAAAAATACTTGTACATTCTTTAAAATCTTGATTTTTCCTAGGAATTATCTAGGTTTTGTTGTTTTCAACTTTCAGAGCATTTGACATACAATAGATATTGTGGTAGAATTAAAAAACGTCGCTTTAAAAGGAGAGATAAAAATGTTATATAAAATTCAATATGTTTTTGATCGTGATGCAAATAGAAAAGAAGTTTTAGAAGGAGCAAAAGTATTTCAATTTGATGGTAAGGATACTACTGTTAAAGAAATATATGTTGGTATTCAATTAGATTTTGATTCTATTTACTATAATCAAGAAAATGCTCAATTAATTGGAGTAAGAAATAGAGAAGTATTCAAGGCTCAATATGAAAAATATGAAGCTGCTGGTGTTATTTATTTTCCTCAAACTGGTGAATATGAATTCCTAGAAGAAGGAGATATTGTACTTCCTTGGGTTAGTAATGAATTAATTGAAGATACATTAGAAAGTGCTTTACAAATATATAGAAATGAAGCGACTGATAATATTTTAAAGCAAAAATTAGATTTACAACTATCTTATGTTGAAACATTAGAACCAGATGATCCATTAATTGAATTAAATGATTTATATAGATCAAGAACACAATCAAGTAGATAATAATTGTCTACTTCTTTTCATATAATTAAATGGTGATAATTATATGAAAGAAGGGACTTATGGAACACATGAAGTTAAAATAGTTGATAGGGGTATGATATCTATAACTGGTGTTGCTAAATTGGTTAGTTTTGATGATGAAGAGTTTTTGATGGAAACAATAATGGGTAATTTAAGAATTCTTGGTAGTACTTTAGAGTTACTTAAGTTAGATACCACTGATGGTATAGTTAAAATAAAGGGTAAAATTAATTCATATACTTATATAGATGAAAAGATTAAGAATAAAGAATCTAGTATTATAAATAAGTTATTTAAATGAATAGTTATGTTCAAGTAATATCTTTATTAGTATCTTTTATATATGGTATAGTTTTTTATATATTATCAAAGTTTAATAAATATATAATTAGTAATAAAAATAATATTGTCAAGTTGTTGGTAACAACAGTCTATGTGGTTGATATGGTTATAATATATATATTTATTATGTATAGAATTAATTTTGGTAATATACATCCTTATTTTATTATATCTTTAATATTGGGTTTTGTTTTGTCAATTAAGTGTAAATTTATTAAATAAATATTGTATTATTCTTTACAATATTTTTTTTTTGTTGTATAGTGCAGTTAAGAATGGAGATGAATTAATGAAAAAAACTAAAAAAGAAAAGAAAAGATTATTTGTCCTTTCTGTTTCAATAATAGGTCTTTTGAGTGTATTAGTTTATTCAGTAGCTACGACATGTCCATCAATATTAGAAAATAAAAGTAAGATTAAAGAATTAAATAAAGAATATAATGAACTATTAAGTAACGAAGAAAAATTAGTTAGTGAAGTAACTAAGTTACAAGATGATGAATATGTTGCAAGATATGCAAAAGAAAAATTTATGTATTCAGAAGATGGAGAAATTATTATAAGAATGGATTAAATTAGCATTTTAACAATGCTAATTTTCTTTTATAACTTTATCTATTAAACCATATTCCATAGCTTCTTGAGCAGATAAGAAGTTATCTCTTTCTGTATCATTATATATTTTATCTAGAGGTTGTTTTGTATTTTTTGAAAGTATTTTGTTTAGTTTTTCTTTTAATTTAATTATGTGTTCTGCGGCGATTTTGATGTCTGTTGCTTGACCTTGGGCACCTCCGAGAGGTTGATGAATCATTATTTCAGTGTTTTCTAATGCAAAGCGTTCATCTCCGCTGGATAAAAGAAATGCTCCCATGCTTGCACACATTCCTAGACCTATTGTTACAACAGGACTTTCAATATATTTAATTGTATCATAAATTGCCATACCAGATGTTATAACACCGCCGGGACTATTGATGTAAATATAAATCTTTTCATGATTTTTATTATCAAGAAATAGAAGCTCACTAATTATGATATTAGCTGTATAATCATTTATTTCACCGCACAAAAATATTATTCTATCTTCAAGAAGTCTAGAGTATAAATCGTATGCATATTCTTTGTTACTACTTTTTTCAATTACTGTTGGAATTATGTTCAAAATATATCACCTAAGTAAATAATAGTAAAATTTATCGTTTTTTATTCACAATTTTAAAAAAAATTGATATAATTATTAACATAAAGGGATGATTAGATGGATTTAGTAAAAATAACATTTAATGATGGAAGTATCCACGAGTATAAAAAAGGTACTTTGTTTTATGAAGTAAGCAAAGATAGTGATATGGAAAATATTGTTGGTTTTAAAATTAACAATGAAGTATTTTCTTTGGATACAAAAGTAATGGAAGATATTAAAATTAATTTTATTAATACTGATGATTTAATTGGTAATAAAATGTATAAAGCTGGATTGAAATTTTTATTTTTGGTTGCACTTACTGAAGTTTTTCCGACGTTTGATATTAGATATGAACATAGTGTACCACGTGGAATGCTTGGTGTTATCACTGGAGAAAAGATTCTTACTCAAGAAGATATTTCTAAGATAAAGGGTAAAATGTGTGAAATAATTAATAATAATGATAAGATTACTAAGTTGAATGTTGCTTTTAAAGATGCTATTAAGTTTTTAAAAGATAAAAATGAGTATGAAAAGTTAGAAAATGTTCAAAATATAAATGATAAAGTTGTTAATTTTTATAAGCTTAGGGGTAATATTAATTATTTTTATTCAATTATGCCATATAGTACAGGCTGTTTAAATAAATTTGAGCTTGTGTATTTAGGTAATAATAAAGTGATATTTTTGTTTCCAACTACAAGAAGTAATGGCTTAGTTCCTGAGTATGTTCACTATGATAAGATTATTGATAGTTTTATGGAAGGAAAGAAGTGGTTAGATAATTTAGGTATGAGTTATATAACTAGTATAAATAAAACTATTGGAAATGGAAAGATTAAGAATTTTATTAATTCAACTGAGTTAATGTTTAGTTTAAAAATTAGTGAAGTTGCTAAGAATATTTCATTAAATAATGATATAAAGTTTGTTCTTATTGCAGGTCCTTCATCAAGCGGTAAAACAACAACAACTCATAGGTTATCTTCTTATTTTGAAGCAATTGGGTATGATCCGATACTAATTAGTTTAGATGATTATTTTGTGGATAGAGATAAAAATCCAAAAGATAAGTTTGGTAATTATGATTTTGAATGTTTGAATGCTTTAGATGTAGAGTTATTTAATAATAATTTAAATGATTTGTTGGATGGTAAAGAAGTAATATTTCCAAAATATAATTTCTTAACTGGTAAAAGAGAATATTATAAAAATAAAGTTAAGATGAGTGATAAATCGATATTCTTAATTGAAGGATTGCATGCTTTGAATGAAGAGTTAACAAAAGATGTAGATGAAAAATATAAATATAAAATTTATTTAAGTCCATTTATACCTCTTTCTGTAGATAGATATAATTATATTTCAACATTGGATTTAAGATTACTTAGAAGAATTGTTAGAGATAATAGAACAAGAGGTTATAATGTGGTAGATACAATTGATAATTGGCAGAGTGTTAGAAATGGGGAAGAAAAATATATATTTCCATATATTCATCAAGCTGATGTGATTATCAATACGGCTTTAGCTTATGAAGTTGGAGTTTTAAAGGTTTATGTTGAACCACTTCTTTTGTCAGTAAGTGTTGATAGCATTTATTACGAAGAAGCAAGAAGATTAGTGGATTTTTTAAAACAATTCTTTCCGATACCGGGAGAATATGTTAATGATGAATCAATATTACGTGAATTTATAGGAGGAAAATATAATGATTAAAGTTGCGATTAATGGTTTTGGTAGAATAGGTAGACTTGCATTTAGGCAAATAGTTACACAAACAGATTTTGATATTGTAGCTATAAATGATTTGACAAGTGCAGAAGATTTAGCTTATTTAGTTAAGTATGATACTGTACATGGTTCTTTTCATGAAGATGAAATTAAAGCAGAAGGAAATGAAATAGTTGTTGCGGGAGTTAAAAGAATTAAAGTTTTTAGTGAAACTGATCCAGCTAATTTACCTTGGGGTGAACTTGGAGTTGATTTAGTGCTTGAATGTACTGGTAAGTTTACTGCTCGTGATGATGCAATGAAACATATTACTGCAGGAGCTAAAAAGGTACTTATTAGTGCACCAGGTAAAGGTGAAATGAAGACTGTTGTTTATAATGTTAATGATAATATTTTAACTAGTGATGATGTTATTGTTAGTGCTGCAAGTTGTACAACAAATTGTTTAGCACCAGTTCTTAATATAATACATAAGAATATTGGTGTTAAAAAAGGATTTATGACAACTGTTCATGCTTATACGAATGATCAAGCAACACTAGATATTGCTCATAAAAAAGGTATTAAGTCTAGACGTGGTAGAACTTGTGCTCAAAATATTGTGCCATCTAGTACCGGGGCTGCTAAAGCAATTGGTTTAGTTATTCCTGAACTTCTTGGTAAACTTGATGGTAATGCTTTAAGAGTTCCAACTGCGGATGGTTCAGTTGTAGATTTAACACTAGAACTTAGTAGAAATACAAGTGTTGAAGAAATTAATAAGTTATTTATGGATAATCAAAATGAAACTATTAAATTTACAATAGATCCAATTGTATCAAGTGATTGTGTTGGTAAAAAGTTTGGTGCTATTGTTGATGGATTATCAACAAGCATTGTGGAAGCAGATGGTTCTCAACTTGTTAAAATTATAGCTTGGTATGACAATGAATATGGTTATACAGCTCAAATGCTTAGAACTGCTAAGAAAATGTTTCAATAAAAATAGACTCTCAGAAATGAGAGTTTTTAAATGAGAGTTAGTGGAATTCTTAAATTGGAATTTTTTTTGTTGCTATATTTGGAACTTTTCTTTTTTTTATGTATGAATGGAGTGGACATAAAAGGCTTGTTTCAATATTTACTGCGGTTAATGAAAGTACTTGGGAACATATTAAGATTGCTTTGACTCCAAGTTTTATATGATTGTTATATTATCTGGTTTAAAATCTAATATAAGTGATGTAAAGTATTTTTATAGTGCTGATAATAAAACTTTTATTGAAGGAACTTTGTTGTCTTTAAATAGTTATACAACAATATAAGCTTATGCTATTGATAATGGGGGTAATAAATCTAATATTGTAACCCAAAATTTAACTATTAACGATTCAACAAATGGAACAGTATCAATAGCATATTATTGTTCAAAATCAGGAAGATATCAAACTTCTAGTTCATGTAGTTATACTTTTAATGCAACTGCTACTAGTAATTGTACAAATTATTTTCCTTCAGGGTCACTTCATAATAGTAAATGTTATAAATTAAGTTAAAAAAGACTTCAATTTTGAAGTCTTTTTAAAATTATTAATTTTGTTTTCTTTTAAATTTATTAGTTATTTTATCACCGATTAATTTATTTAATAAATCTTTGTTTAGTAGATAATAAATTATTAAAGATAATATTCCTATGATTGCAAGTGCAATAAGCTCTGGTAGTTTACCAGTGACGTGGGTAAATACAATACTTCTTAATCCAGTGCAAATTAATACTAAGATAACTATTGTTACTATTAGTTTTGGAATAGATTTTATAGTATCTGTATAGTTAAAGTTATATTTGTGTTTTAATGTGTAAAGTGGAATAGCAAGTGATAGTAAATAACCTATAGTTGTAGCAAGTATTGCACCATAGAATGGATAAATACCTATTTTATTAAATAAGAATATAAGTGGTATATCTAATATTGTTTTGGTTATTAAACCTGTTGCACAGGAAATATAAATTAATTTAGTTTTGGATAAACCTTGAAGTGCACTACATATCATTATATATGCTGAATCAAGTATAGCAAGTAATATGGTGTATTTAAATATTAATGGTCCATAGAAACTTTCTCCATAAAAAATTGTCCATACTTGTTTTGAAAAAATACTTAAGAATATTGAAAGAGGTAATATTACATAAAGAAGAACTTGTAAAGTTTTATTAAATTGGATGTTTACTTCTTTCATATCCTTTTTAGTGTAAGATTCTACGATTGTTGGAATTAAGCTTATAACTAAGCCAGTAGCTATGGCTGTTACAACACTCACTAGTTTGCTTCCCCAGGTGGTAAATACTGATGAAATTGTTTCAATATCTTGAGCTGGGTAACCAATCCAATTTAATCCTTTTATTACAAGAATCATATCTACTGTATTATAGATGCTGTTTGCAACATTAATTACTATGAAAGGGATACAATAACCAATTAGTTTTTTAAATATGGCTTTCTTTTCTTCTTTTGATACTTCTTCATAAGTTGTAAATAATTCATCTTTTGCTTGATTTGTTTTGATTAGTAAATATGCATAAGACACTAATGCACCAGCACAGGCACCGAATACTGCGATACCTACAGCTTGAGCAGTTGATAAGTGAAATACTTTTAAAGCAACATAAGAACCAATTATTATAACTAAGACTCTTACAAATTGTTCAATTACTTGACCAATTGATGGAACTGTTATGTAGTGATGTCCTTGAAGATAACCTCTGGAAATTGAAAGTATTGGAACAACTAATATTGCAAATGATACACATCTAATTACAAATGCTACATCTGATACAGTGTTTCCTCCGGTTAAGTCACCTACAATTGCATTAGCTATTATGTTAGCTCCGAAAAAACAAATACAAAATGATATGATTGAAAATATTCTTATTAACTTTTTTGAATAGTTGAACATGTATGTTTTTTCTTTCATTTTACCAAGGGTATTGTATTCACTAGTAATTTTACTGATAGCTAGTGGTATACCTGCGGATGATATAATTAAAAAGAAATTGTATATGTTGTAGGCATAACCATATAAGGAACCTCCGTTTTCTCCGATTATATTGTAAAATGGAATTACATAAAGTACTCCGAGTATTTTTGATACAATTATGGCGATGGTAGCAATTAACGCTCCTTCGATAAATTCGTTTTTTTTCAAAAAAATCATCTCCGTCTTTAATTATTATATTAAAATTATGGTCTACTTGCAAGGAATGTAGTTAAATTTAATGTAAAGTAATAGAAAAGGTATGTTGAAAGTGGTTTATTAATTGGAAATTCTTTGGTATAATTATGTTGGAGGATTATATTCTATGAAGTTTATTGAATTAAAAAATGTAAATAAAACCTATAAGAATGGAATTACTGCCATAGCTGATTTATCCGTTGGAGTTGCTAGGGGAGAATTCGTTTTTGTTATTGGTTTAACTGCTAGTGGTAAGTCTACTTTTATAAAGATGCTTTATAGAGAAGAAAAACCTACGAGTGGTACTGTTTATGTGGGTGGTTTAAATGTTGGTAAACTAAGAAATGGTAAAGTTTATAAATTAAGAAGAAAAGTTGGAATTGTATTTCAAGACTTTAAGTTGTTACCTAGACTTACGGTATATGAAAATGTTGCATTTGCTTTGGAATGTATTGGTATGAAGGGTAATGAAATTAGACCTAAGGTATTAAATGCTTTAGAAAGAGTTGGTTTAAAAGAAAAGGTTAGATCTTTTCCAGGAGAATTATCTGGTGGAGAACAACAAAGAGTTTGTATTGCTAGAGCAATAGTAAATGAACCAAAGTTATTAATTTGTGATGAACCAACAGGTAATTTAGATCCTGAAACTAGTGAAGAAATTATGAAAGTTTTAGATAAAATTAATAAAGAATTAGGTACAACAGTAATTATGGCTACTCATGATAAAGATATAGTTAATAATATGAAGAAAAGAGTTTTAGTTATTAACCATGGGGTATTAGTTGGTGATTATGAGAAAGGAAGTTATAAGACAAATGAGGGCATGTAGAATATTTTTTAGAAGTATAAGAGATGCTTTCAAAAGCGTCGTTAGAAATTTTTCTTTAAGTTTTGCATCAATTATGTGTACAACAATAACACTTATTTTAGTGGCTGTTGCTATGGTTGCTGCAGCTAATGTAAATAATGCAACTAAGTTAATTGAAGATGAATTAACTGTGGTAGTTTATCTAAATGGTGATGTAACTAGTGAACAAATTGAAAATATAAAAACAGAATTAAATAGTTATAAAAATGTATTGGAAACTACATATAAAAGTAAAGATGAATGGAAGTTAGAAATGAGTGAATATGATGATTCATTTAAAACCGTTTTAGATTATTTAGATGAAAATCCATTGAATGATTCATTCGTTGTTAAAGTAAAAGATGTTAAGAAGTTAAGTGAAACTAGTGAATTTATTAAAGGTATTGAAGGAGTAGATACTGTTAAATATGGAGAAGGCATGGTAGAAAATGTTATTTCTGTATTTGATGTTATTCAAAAAGTCGTACTTGTTGTTGTTATAGCTTTAGTTTTAGTAACTGGTTTCTTAATTAGTAATACTATTAAACTTACTATATTTAGTAGAAGAGGAGAAATTGAAATAATGAGACTTGTTGGTGCAAGTAATATTACAATTAAACTACCTTTCTTATTTGAAGGTTTTATAATTGGCGTAGTTGGTTCAATAATACCTATTTGTATTACTATATATGGTTATGTTATTTTATATTCTAGAATGCATGGTAAGTTATTTTCAAATATGATTATGCTTATTAAACCATATCCATTTGTATTTAAGATTTCATTAATTTTACTTGGTATTGGTGCTTTAGTTGGTATGTATGGAAGTATTAAAGCTGTTAGAAAGTATTTGAAGGTGTAATTATGGGTATTAAAAAATTATGTGAATACTTTATAAGATATATGTTGGCAATTACAATTGTAGTTTCATGTTTTTTGGTTAGTCCCGATGATGTAGATGCTGCAACAAGTAGTAGTGAACCAACAACACTTGCTGAGTTACGTCAGGAACTTGCTAAGTTACAAAAGAAAAAAAAGGATTTAGCTAATCAGAAAGCTTGGACACAAGCAGAAAAGAATAAAAAGAATCAAGAGATACTTAATGCTAAAGATGAAATAACCAATTCTGAAAATCAAATTACTTCGTTAAAACAAGAAATTGAAAATACTAAAGTAAAGATTGAAGAATTAAATAAACAAACTGAAGATTTAATGAAGTTTTATCAAGAAATGATGAGTAGTAATGCTTATTTAGAGTTTGTTAGTGAATCATCTAGTATGACTGATTTAATAATGAGAATTGATGCAGTTAAAAAACTAAGTGAATTTAATAAAAACAAACTTGAAGAAATGGATAATTTAATTAAATCTAATGAACAAAAAAATGTAGATTTAGTTAATTATGAAAAACAACTAAACAGTAATATAGTTAGTTATGAAAAGAAAATTGAAGAATTAGATACTAGTTTACTTAATTTAGTGGATATTGGTGTTGATATTAATGATGAAATTGATATAGTTACTAAGAATATAAATCATTATAAGTCACTCGGTTGTGGTGAAAATCAAAAATTTACAGAATGTGCTAAGTTTGCTTATAATGGGACTTGGTTAAAACCTGTTAATAGTGGGATGGTAACTAGTTTATTTGGGTTAAGAACTTTAAATGGTAAGACTGGTTCTCATAGTGGTATTGATATTGGTGTTCCTGAAAAAACTCCGGTATATTCTGCAACAAATGGAAAAGTAGTTTATTTGGTTAATTCTAGTAATTCTAAGATGTGGAAATGTGGTGGATATCAAGTTTATATTGAATCTGTTGTTGATGGTAAAGTTTATGTTATGCTTTATGCTCATTTACTTTCTTATAATGTTAAGTTATATCAAAGTGTAACTAATCAAACTATTATAGGTTATTCAGGCGGTTATAGTACCTCATCAAAATATGGTGGTTATGATACTTGTACTTTTGGTGCTCATTTACATTATTCTGTATCTGAAGGTAACTGGACAAATTGGGCAACATTTTATAAGAAGTTAATTAATCCACCAGGATTTCCAGGAAAAGGAGTAAGGTTCTATTCAAGAACCCAATGGTTTAAATAATGGATATAGAAACTTTAGTAGTTGGTGAATTACAAGAAAATTGTTATGTTTGTACAATAGGAAATAATACATTTATTGTAGACCCAGGGGATGAAGTAGAAAAAATTATTGATGCATGTAAAAAGAAAAATGTAAAAGAAATACTTGTTACTCATTATCATTTTGATCATATTGGAGCTTTAGATAAATTAAAAGAATATTTTGGTTTAGAGGAAAATACTAAAAGTGGTTATTTTGATTATGAAGTTATATTGACACCTGGGCATACCAGTGATAGTAAATGTTTTTATTTTAAATGTGAAAAAGTATTATTTAGTGGAGATTTTTTATTCTATCATACGATAGGAAGAACTGATTTACCATCAGGGAGTGATATTGATATGATAAAAAGTTTAGAAAAAATATCTAAGTATCCGGATGATTTAATTGTTTGTCCGGGGCATGGTCCAAAGACAAAACTTGGAGTAGAAAAGAATAATTTTAAATATTACTATTAATAAAATCAACCTTGATTGGTTGATTTTATTTTTAATATGTTTTTTCTGAATATGCATGTGAGTATATGATTGGTTCCATAAATTCTACATAGTTTAGGTAAAGTATTCTAATTAAGTACCATAAATTATTGGTATTATCTCTGATTATTAAATGGTCTTTACCTGCTTCTTCGATAATTCCTTCATATACTTTATTTTGCCATGCACTACTATCTGGATATGAAACATAAGCTTTTACCTTTCTTCCTTTGTTAAGTCTTAGTATGTTTTCAATATAACTTTGTTCATTATAAACATAATTTTCTTTGTTAACATCAGTTATTTGCATATTTCCCGGTGGTGTTTGATAACCTGTTGATGGAAATGTTGGATTTTGGTAATAGTTACCGTTCATTTTAAAATTCACCTCATAACAATATATGTTTTAATTGAAAAAATATAGCAAATAGTTTATAATTATTATAGCAAAGTGGGTAATAAAAATGGAAAAAATAAATTATAAAGAAATAATATTTGATGGATGTTCGTTAGTTTTTGGATTATTCTTTTATGCATTATGTTTTAATTTGTTTTTAACTCCGAATGATTTAGTAGTATCTGGTTTTAGTGGGGTATCAATTGTTATGCAAAAATTATTTGGATGGACTCCATCTGTCTTTTTGCTTATTGCAAATGTCATATTACTTATTATTTGTTTTATATTTCTTGGTTGGAAAACTACGAAAAAAAACATAATTGGTTCTTTATTGTATCCATTAATGGTAACTATATCACTACCAGTTGCAACATTTTTAAGTAAATATATAGTTACTGAAGATTTTTATTTAACACTATTATTTGCAGTTGTTTTATATGGTGTAAGTAGTGGATTTATTTATAGAAGTGGATTTACTGCGGGAGGATCTGACATAATAATGCAACTAATAAATAAATATTGTAATGTTTCTGAATCAAAAGCATTGCTTGTTGCAAATGGTTTTATTATTTGTTCTGGGATGATTGTTTTTGGATTTACTAAAGCAGTTTATTCATTTATTATATTATATTGTTCAACATATTTTATTGATAAGATTATGTTTGGTATATCTGATAGTAAGTTATTTTATATTTATACAAGAAAGACTAGAGCTGTTAAGAAATTAATATTTGAAGAATTTAAAACTGGGTTTACTACGATACCTGGTACTGGGGGATATTCACATAAAAATGGAGTACTTATTATGTGTGCAGTTTCTAACAATGATTACTATTTACTTAAGAATCGTATTCTAGAAATTGATCCATCTGCATTTATTGTAATAGACAAATGTTATGAAGTTAATGGTGGAGTTAAACGAAGTAATATTCCATTTTTGTAATATTTGTGGTACACTAATGGTGTGATTGCTTATGAAAAAGATTGTTATATTTGGAGGAGGCAGTGGTCTTTCTCAACTTTTAAAAGGAATAAAGCTATTTCCAGTGGATATTACTGCGGTAGTATCTGTTGCAGATAATGGGGGAAGTACTGGTTTACTAAGAAGGGAATTAAATATACCTGCGGTTGGTGATATATCGAAGGTTATGCTTAGTATGTCTGAATCTAGTCAAGATGTTATTGATTTAATGAATTATCGTTTTACTAAGTCAAAGAGTTTAGGAATACATTCAGTTAAAAACTTGCTCTTGATGGCTTTGATGGATTTAAAGGGTAGTTTTGCTAAAAGTTTACCTGTTATGGAAACTCTTTTGGATGTAAAGGGAAATATTTTGCCTTTGACTGAAGATAATGTTAATTTGGTAGGTATTACTACGAATGGTAAAAAGGTTTATGGAGAAACTCAGATTACAAAGTGTGCTAAAAAAATAATGGAAGTAAAATATGATAAAGATATTGTAGTTAATCCTGATGTTATTGATGCAGTTAGAGATGCTGATTTAATTATATTTTCATCAGGAAGTTTGCTTACAAGTATTGTACCTCATTTAATTGATAAAACTCTAGTTAGAGAAATAAATAATGCTAAAGCCGAAAAGATGTATATTTGTAATTTGTTTACTCAACCAGGAGAAACAGATGATTTTAGTGTTAAAGATCATATTATGTATTTAGAAAAGTACTTGGGAGAAGGAAGTATTGATATTGTTATTGCTAATAATGAAGTAATAAGTAGTAATTTAGCTAATAGGTATGCAACACTTGAACAAAAAGATCCAGTTATTTTAGATATGTATGAGTTTGATGATAGTGATATTTATGTTATTCAAGATAAGTTATTTACTACACAAGATGGTGTTTATAGACATGATTCTTTAAAGACTGGATATTTAATATTTTCTTATTTGATGGATGGTAGAAAATGACATTTACAACGAGTTTAAAAGAAGAAATATCAAAGAATGATATTAATGTTATTGAAGCTAGGTATGAACTTAGTGCATTTTTAAATAGTGTAGCTAAGTTTAATAAAGATGAGATATTAATTACTTTGGAAAATGCTAGTATAGCTAGGATGATATATAAAGAGATTAAAGAAATATATGGGATTAATCCAAGTATTGTAGTTAGAATACAAAAAAGATTTAAAGTAAAACAAATATATATTTTAAGGATAATAGAAAGAATTGATTTTATTAAGAAAGATATAAGTGTAGGTATAAAAATAAATGTTGATGATTTAGTTAGTGATGAAGAGAAAATTGCTTTCATTAAAGGAGCTTTTTTGGCAGTGGGTAATGTATCAAATCCAAGTACAAGTGGATATCATTTGGAGTTTATATTTACTAAAGAACGTCTTGCAAAGCAAGTGCTTAATTTGTTAAATTATTTTAATTTGAAAGCTAAGTTAATAAAAAGAGGTTATAAAAATATAGTGTATATTAAAGCTAGTGAATGTATAAGTGATTTAATAAAAAGATTTAAAGCAACAAATTCATTATTTTATTTTGAAGATATAAGAATATATAGAGATCATAAGAATATGGTTAATAGATTAAATAATTGTGAGATTGCTAATCAAGAAAAGACATTTAGAACTGGACAAGCACAGGTGGAAGCAATTAATTATTTAATTAGTCATGATTTAATGGGGTTGCTTGATGAAAATACGAGAATTGTTGCTAATGCTAGAATTAAGTATCCGGAGTTTTCAATGCAAGAACTTGCTGATATAGTAACACTTGAATATAATTATAAAATTGGTAAGTCTGGTATTAATCATCGTTTTATTAAGATAAATAATTTAGTTAAAAATCATAAAGAAAGAAGTGGTAATGATGAAAGTAAGATTAGCTAGTGAAATTCAACCAGATAGTATTTTAGATGGTAGTGGAATTAGAACTGTAATATGGTTTCAAGGATGTTTACATAATTGTTTGGGCTGTCAAAATCCAGAAACTCATGATATGAATGGGGGATTTTTAAAAGATGTTGATGAGGTATGTAGTGAACTTAAGTCTTTGAAGTATCAAAGTGGTATCACTTTATCTGGTGGAGATCCATTTTTTCAACCTAAGGAAGCATTATATATTGCAAAGTTTGCTAAATCTATTGGGTTAAATGTCTGGGCTTATACAGGTTTTACGTATGATGCATTAATTAATGGAGATAAGGATAGATTGGAATTGTTAAAAAATGTTGATGTTTTAGTGGATGGTAAATTTGTACTTGATAAGAAGAGTTTAGCTTGTAAGTTTAGAGGCAGCACCAACCAAAGGTTAATTGATGTTAAAAAGTCTTTAGAAAAAGGAGATGTTGTGTTATATGATGTTTGATGAAAAGATAAATTATTGTATACTTCATAATAATCCTGATGAAAATTTTATTAATAAACTTGGTAGTATTCCTGTTGTTAAAGATTTAGAATTTAATAAGTTGGTAGAAAGACTAGAATTTTTTCCAAATAAACAAGTTATATTTAATGAAACATTGTATGGCTTAAAACTTGATGAAAAGATGGAAATATTTAAGTTGTTAAAAAAGCAAAATATATCATATGTAAATGTAACTAGTAATGTTGAAGATGCATTATACTCTGATTATATATTTGTTTATGATGGAAATAAGTTAGTCTTAGAAGGTAATAGAAATGAAGTTTTAAAAGAAGAAAAGACTTTGAAAAGACTTGGGTATGGATTACCTTTTGTGGTTGATTTATCTATTCAACTTAATTATTATGATATATTTAATAAAGTTTATTATGATTTAGATGAATTAGTGAGGGCTTTATGGAATTAGAAAAGTTAAAGGGAAATATTATTGGTGTTATAAGTGATGATTATGGACTACTGAAATATCAGGGACTAATGGTTAAGGATATTGTTAAAAAAAGAAGTTTAGATGCGTTGAAAATGGCTGGACTTACGCCAGAGTATATGGATAAATTATTTGATAAATTGTCATATAGAGATAAAAATAAAGTAATACTTGCAAGTAAGTTACAAGATAAAGTTATAATACTTAATAATTTTAGTAAAGGATTAACTAGTAAAGATATAGAACATTATAAGAAGTTATTTAAAAGAATAGTTAGTTATAATAGAAAGATTATATTAATTGATAAAAACAGTGAAATGTTTATTAATCTTGTTGATAAGTTTTATGTTATTAACAAAGATATTGTATATGAAACAGAAGACATATTTGATAATAATTTAAGTAAGTATATTGAGTTACCTGAGATTGTTAAGTTTAATAACAAAAGCAATGATTTAGGTGTTAAAATAAATCATTATAAAGAATTAGATGATTTATTAAAAGCAATTTATAGGATTAAGTCATGAGATATTTAATTAAATTTAGTTATGATGGAACTCTTTTTCATGGATTTCAACGTCAGAAGAATGTTAAAAATGTTCAAGGATTATTGGAACAAACACTAAGTGGTTATTTTGGACAAGATATTCTTATTAAGGGAAGTGGAAGAACTGATGCTGGAGTTCATGCAAAGTGTCAATGTGCTCATTTTGATACATCAAAAAAAGTTACTTGGAAAGATATAAAGTGTATTAACAAGATATTAAATGGAGAAATTGTTATAAATAATTTAAAGTTAGTGGATAATAATTTTCATGCAAGGCATGATGTTAAAAAAAAGACTTATGTTTATAAAATAAATGTTGGTAAGTATAAAAGTAATTATGAAGGATATTATTATCAGATTAAGTATGATTTAGATATAAAGAAAATGAGGGAAGCTAGTAAAGTTTTTGTGGGAGTACATGATTATAGAAACTTTGTAAGTGGATATAGAGATGATTATGAATCTGTTATATATAATATAAAGATAAGTAAGTTTGGTAATATTCTTACATTTAAATTTGTTGGTGCTGGGTTTTATCGTTATATGGTAAGACATTTAGTTGGAGCCTTAGTTGATGTTGGAAAAGGTAAAGTAGATATAAACACTATTTATGGTATGATTGATAATAAAGAATTTACTAAAAAATTATGTGTTGTACCTGCATGTGGGTTATATTTGACAGACATTAAATATTAGACTTGATAAGGAGGATATTTTGGAAGTATTAGATGTAGTAACTTTAGATAATAATAAAAAATATACTGTTTTAGATATATCAATAATTGGAAATATTAAGTATATTACTTTGGTTAATGTAAGTGATAGTGATGACATCTTGATATGCAAGGAAAAGGTTGTTGGTAATGAGGTAATTCTTGCAAAAGCAAGCAAGGATGAAAAGAATAAATTGGGTAAAAAATTAATTAATGATGTAAGAGGTGTAGGTTATGGAAGAAGAATTTAAAGTAATAAATATTGAAAAATATAAGAGGGATGTAAAACAAGATAAAGTATTAAATAACGTTATTAAAGTTTTAACTGTAGGTTTAATGATTTGTGGTAACCATATTATGGTTGATGATGTTAATGCAAAAACTATAGCTATAGAGTTATTTACTATTTTTGGTGGATATTTAGTAAACTATGAAGTATTTAAAGAAACTATTAAAAGAAAGATAATAATTGAAAAATATGAAACAGAAGAAAATATAAAGAATCTTGATTATCCCGAAGATTATATAGATGAAGTGCAAGATAAGATTTATTCAAAGACATTTAATTTATCAGTTAAAAGTGCGATTCATTTTTTAGTACTTGCTTTAGCTGTATTTGGTAATGCTTTGTTAGTGGGACCTATGCAAGATTTAGTGCTTGCTATTGGTGGTTTAGCTACGACGAATATAATTGAGGGATATGTTGATAAAAAATATTTATTTAAAAGAGCAGATGAACTTGATGATGAAGTAAAGTTAATAAGAGAAAAAAAGGGAAGATAGAGAATATTTACTTAAAAAAATTGTTAAATGTAGTAATGGTTTATTATTTAATGTTGCTTTAAATATAGAAAAGTTATTAACATCACTTTCTTTTATGAATTTGATTAGTTTTGAAAAGTTTAATTATACTGGTAATGAGAATTATTTAGTAACTCTAGCTATGCTAGGGACATTTTTGTAATACTCCGTGGGTAAATATATTTACTTGTTTTACATTACAAGAAATTGGTAGTTAAATATCAGGTTATTTAGCCATTAGATTAATTGATAAGGCATTATTAAGTTCAACATATTATAGGTTAAGTGGAGATACTCAAATATTACTTGATTTAGATGATTTAATAAGAGAGAAAAGGCATAAGTAATTGTGTCTTTTTCTGTTGACTTTTTATTATTTTTTTGGTAATCTTTAAGTATGATAACAGGAAGTATTGATTTAAGTTTTTAAAAAGAAATTTATTTGTTATAGTGTTTATAATATTTGTTTTTGGCAAAATATAATTTTATACGTTGGTACTATTTTTGTTGTATTTTTGCTACATTTAGTAACTTTTTTAAGAAATATATGAAAAATAATCACAAATTGCTTAAAAACATTTGACTTTTTGTCATTTTTTTCATATAATTTTAATCGGTACATTTTATTTATGTGATTTGTTTAGTCGTGGGAAAATTAAACATTGAACGTAGTGGAAGGAATTTGAATATGAAATCATTTATGCAAAAAAAGGAAAATATCGAAAGAAATTGGTATGTTGTTGATGCTGAAGGTAAGACTTTAGGTCGTGTTGCAACACAAGTTGCTCATGTTTTAAGAGGAAAACATAAAGTAACTTATACTCCATATGTTGATTGTGGTGATTATGTAATTATAGTTAATGCTGATAAAGTAGTTTTAACTGGAAACAAGTTAGATAATAAGAAATATTATAATCATAGTGGCTTTCCAGGAGGATTAAGAGAAAGAACAGCTAAAGAAATGATCAATAATTATCCAGAAGAAATGGTTGAAAGAGCAGTTAAAGGAATGCTTCCTCATAATAGATTAGGAAGAGCTATGGGTAAAAAATTATTTGTTTATAGCGGACCTGATCATAAACATGAAGCTCAACAACCAAAGACTTTGGAAATTAAATAGGAGGAATTATGGCTAAGAAACAAGAATGGACAGCTACTGGTAGAAGAAAAAGAAGTGTAGCAAGAGTAAGATTAGTTGGTGGTACTGGTAATATCACTGTAAATGGTGTTGATGTTAATGATTATTTTCCATTTGCAACATTAGTAATGGATTTAAAACAACCATTAGTTGCAACTGGTAATGAAAATAGATTTGACATTGATATTAATGTTAATGGTGGTGGATTCTCAGGACAAACTGGTGCAATTCGTTTAGGTATTACTAGAGCATTACTTGCATTTGATGCAAATACTGACCAAACTAGAGAAGATAGTTATAGACATATTCTTAAGAATGCTGGATTTGTAACAAGAGATCCAAGAGTTAAAGAACGTAAGAAATATGGTCTTAAGAAAGCAAGAAGAGCTCCACAATTTAGTAAACGTTAATAGAATTTCGGTTTTAACTTTCCTCATAAACCATTGGTTTATGGGGTTTTTGCTTTGTAATTATTATAGTTTTCCCGTGAATAGGAAAAAGTTCAATAGAACTGGTGATAATCATAAATAAAAGTCAATATTATATGACTTTTTCATTATTTTGTTATTTTATTTGATATTTTTTTTAATTCTTCCTTTTCAATTTCATTTATTGATTTTTTAGGAGTAGGTAATTTTTCAGGTGTTGTTCCTCCGACTTTTATAATTGTATTTCTGATTGCTTGCCCAACCATATGATGTGTATTGCAAGTGTTTCTTTCTCCAGTAACATTATTATTTTTTATTACTTCATCTGTTTGAGTAATTCTAAATAAGTTTGCTGCCAATTCGTTGCTACTCATGTGATCAAGTATTTCTTCTTTATCTGGATCAATTCCTTTTCTTTTAGCAATGTCTTTTGCAGTTTCTCCACCATATAGACCTTTATAACCATAGTCATTAAACCTTGCATAATTGTTTACACCTGCTTTTTTTGCAGTATCAAATAAGTATTTATTTTTGTTTTTAATATTAATTCGTGTATACAGTCTTTTCTCATCTTCATTTAATTTGTTATATTCTTCTTGTGTTAATTCCATTCTTCTCGTTTGAACGGCAAAATATGTTTGACCTAATGCAACGGATTTGTGCCTTACGGGGTTTGCATTTTGAACTATTAAATAACAAGCGTATCTGCTTAATTTATAATCTATTACTTCTTTTGTTGTTGCACCAGATTTTACGATTTTCCCCTTAACGGGAAAATGGTCATCAATATTAAATCCACTTAAGTTACAACTTAACTTTGCTTTATTTATTACTTTTGCAAAGTGTTCCCATTTACTATATTCAAGAGCTGGCATTAATTCTCTTGCTTCCCAATATTCGTTTCCTAGTTCGTCGATGTGTTTAATATTTTCAAACATTTTTTTATTATATTTTTGTATTTCATTGTTTTCCATCTTTTTACCTCCTTTATACAAAAACTTTAACATTTATTTTAATATAATATTTTGCAATTTTCAAGATGTAAATATAAACTTGTAGAATAAATATTATTTTTTTCATTTTTTTAAAATTTTGTTGTTATTTGATACAATATTTATGAAATGAGGAGTATAAGATGAAACGTATTTTAATGAATAAAAATGTTGAAGTAATGACTTTAGAATATGATTCTATAAGTTGTAGTTTTACTAAAATTTATAATGTGTCTAATATGGAATATTCTCCGTATATAATTAGTAGAATTAGTAATGATAATGATGCTTTATTAAAAAGAGTATCTCGTTGGTTCTTGGGACGTGGTATTCCATCATGGAGAGATAGGTTGGATTTGTTGTTACATCGATTAAATATTATTGCTCCGAATGAACTATTTAATAAAGCATTTGGTTAATCATTATCTGATCTGTATTGGCTAAAGCCTTTTGATACAAATATTAAATATGATGATATAAACTTCTTTGATAATGGACAAAGTTTAAATATTAATTATTATAGTGAAGATGAGTTGCATGTAACTGGAGAAGGTAGATTCTTTTATGAAGTGAGAAGTTTTGATGAAATTATTAAAGTTGTTAAAGATATTAAAAAAATTGATGTATCTAAGTTAGAAGGAATACCTAAGTGGTTTGATAATTTATTGCATCAATATCAAGAGTTTACTCACATCTCAAATGAAAGAATTAATAAATTAAAGAAATTAATAGAGGAATAACTTAATTAATTTCTTTTTTGCTATTGTTTTTATCTTTCTTTTTTAGTAAAATAGTTACATGTGAGGGGATAATTATGAGAATTAGTAATGAATGGAAAAATTATGAATGTTTAGATGCTGGTAATGGCGAAAAACTTGAACGTTGGGGAAATGTTTTGTTGCGTAGACCTGAACCTTTAGCTATGTGGCCAATTGAAATGGATGATGCATGGAAAAAGGTTGATGGTGTTTATTATAGATTTGTTGATGGTGGAGGTCATTGGGAATTTAATAAAAAGTTACCTGATTATTGGACAGTGGAATATAAAGATTTAAAGTTTAAAGTTAGTCCCACTAATTTTAAACATACTGGTTTGTTTCCTGAACTAGCTTGTAATTGGGATTTTTGTATGAATAAAATTAGAAATGCTGGTAGAAGTATTAAAGTTCTTAATTTGTTTGCTTATACTGGGGCTGCTACTGTTGCATGTAGTAAGGCTGGAGCTGAAGTTGTTGTTCATGTTGATGCTGCTAGAGGTATGGTTGAATGGGCAAAAGAAAACGCAAAACTTTCTGGAGTTGAAAATAATTATATTAGATTTTTAGTTGACGATTGTTTAAAATTTGTTGAAAGAGAAATAAGACGTGGTAATAAATATGATGCTATTATTATGGATCCACCTTCATATGGAAGAGGACCTAGTGGTGAAGTTTGGAAACTTGAAAAGAATTTAGAAGAACTTGTTAGTAGATGTGCACTTTTACTTAGTGATAAACCATTGTTTTTTCTTATAAATGCTTATACAACTGGAGTATCTAGTACGGTTTTATATAATATTTTAAAACTAACTGTTGGTAAGACTTATGGCGGTGTTATTGATGCTGGAGAAAATGGACTTCCAATAAAGAGAAACGATTTAGTGCTTCCATGTGGTATTTATGGGTTATGGCAAGATGAATAAAATTATATATGAAGATAATCATTTATTGGTAGTTGAAAAGCCAAGAAATATGTTAGTTCAAGAAGATAATACAAAAGATTTAGATTTGCTTAGTAGTTTGAAAAGTTATATTAAAGAAAAATATAATAAACCTGGGGATGTTTATTTGGGACTTGTTCATAGATTAGATAGACCAGTAGGTGGCTTAATGGTTTTTGCAAGAACTAGTAAAGCTGCATCAAGATTATCTGAAGCAATTAGAGTTCATGATTTTCATAAAAGTTATTTGGCAGTTGTTGAAGGTAAGTTAGATAAAAATGGTGTTTTTGAAGATTATTTAAAAAAGATTGAATCTGAAAATAAAACTATTGTTGATAAGGAAGGTAAATATTCAAAGTTATCATATGAAGTTTTAGGTTATAAAGATAATTTAAGTTTGGTTTTAATTAATTTGGAAACTGGAAGGTCTCATCAGATAAGAGTTCAATATTCATCAAGGAATCATCCTTTGTGGGGAGATCAAAAATATAATAAAAATGCATTACCTAAAGAACAAATTGCATTGTGGTCATGTAGTTTAGAATTTGTGCATCCGACATTAAAAGAAAAGTTATTATTTAAATTAGAACCACCACTTAAAGAATATCCATGGAGTTTATTTGGAGGTGAAATAGAAAAATGGAAGAATACAAAGAAATAGAAAGAAGTATTATAAAAAAATATAGAAAAGAAATTTGGGCAAAGTTTGTTAAAGCTTGTAAAGAATATGAACTTATTAATGAAGGGGATAAAGTAATGGTTTGTATTTCTGGAGGAAAAGATTCCTTTTTACTTGCAAAGTGTGTTGAAGAATTGCAAAAACATGGCGGGGTTAAATTTGATGCTTTTTATGTTTGTATGAATCCGGGGTATAATGATGCAAATAAAGAGATGATTTTAAATAATGCTAAAAAATTAAATATAAATTTAGAGATGTTTGATAGTGATATATTTGATGTTGCAAATATGTTAAATGAAAAAAGTCCTTGTTATATGTGTGCTAGAATGAGAAGAGGATACCTTTATAATAAGGCAAAAGAACTTGGATGCAATAAAATTGCATTGGGGCATCATTTTGATGATGTTATTGAAACAACACTTTTATCAATGTTTTATGGAAGTGAAGTTAAAACTATGTTACCAAAACTTCATAGTGAAAATTATGAAGGGTTAGAATTAATTAGACCTCTTTATTTAGTTAAAGAAAACAATATACTTGGTTGGGTTAAATATAATAATTTAAAGTTTATTAATTGTGCTTGTAAATTTACTGAAAAAGTAAATGGGGATATAAATTTAAGTAAAAGAAGAGAAATGAAAGAGTTAATTAAACATTTAAGAAGTTTGAATCCTGATATTGATTATAATATATTTAAGTCATTAGATAATGTTAATTTAAATTGTGTACTTGGTTTTAAAAAGGATGGAGTATATAAAAGTTTTATGGAAGATTATGATAAGTAGTCTTTCTTTTTGTGAATAATATATAATAATTAAATATAAAGCATAAATATTAATATGAAGAATTATTATGTTAAGATTATGTTTTTGTTTATTATATTGTTTTTAGTTTTATATGGGAATCCTGTTAAGGCTGATTTACCTATGCAAGGAAAAGTTATTGTTGTTGATGCTGGTCATGGTGGTCTTGATCCGGGTGCTATATATAGAGATATATATGAAAAAGATATTACATTAAATATATCAAAATATTTATATGAGTATTTGTCTAGTTGCGGTGCAACAGTCATTATGACTAGGGATAGTGATAGTGATTTAAGTAATGGAGTAAATAATCATAGAAAGAAAAAAGATTTTGATGAAAGAATAAAGATTATTAATAAAAAATATGTTGATATGTATGTATCAATACATTTAAATTATTTGACTAATTATAGATATAATGGACCTCAGGTATTTTTTAATAAAGATAATAAAAATACTGCAGTTAAAATACAAGAATATATTAATAAAAAATTAGGTACAGATAGAAGTGTAAAAAAAATACCAGGGGATACTTACATGTATGGTAAATTAAATAGTAAAGGTGTTTTAGTTGAATGCGGTTTTTTATCTAATAAAGAAGAAAGAGATAAATTAATAACAGAAGAATATCAAAAAGAATTTGCAAAAATACTTGGAGATGCTATAATAAATTATTATAATTAAGTTAAAATTACATTGTTTCACTTTTTTTTCACAGTTTTTTTACATTAAAGACATTAAATAGAGGTATATTTATTATGTTGATTGTGATATAATGTTTATAGTAAAGGCGGTATAGTGTGAAATCGAAGACATTTAAAACATTAGATGAACAAATTGACATACTGGTTAACAAAGGTTTAGTGGTAGATGATGTTGAAGCCACTAAAAGTATTTTGTTACGTGAAAATTATTTCTTTTTAAGTGGGTACCGTCATCTATTTATGGATCCAATAGATAATAAAAGGTATTTGGAAGGAACAACATTTAAAGAGTTATATTCTATGTTCTTGTTTGATAGACAGATAAGAAATATAATATTTAAAAATATCTTGATTGTTGAAAATAATTTAAAGAGTATACTTGCTTATGTAATGAGTAAGAACCATGGCTTTAAAGAAAATAATTATTTAAATCCGAATAATTTTGTTAGAGATTCTAGAAAGAATAGACAAATTAATGACTTAATTAGAAAGATGAAAAGACAGATTAGCGTAAATGGAAAACAACATACAGCAACAGCACATTACATTATAAATTATGGGTACATTCCATTGTGGGTAGTAGTTAAAGTATTATCATTTGGTATTGTTGGAGAACTTTATACTATACTTCAGTATCAAGATCAAAAAGAAATAGCTGATGTATTTGGTGTAAGTATCAAAAATATGGTTGATTATTTACCTATTTTAGCTAATTATAGAAATTTATGTGCCCATGAAGATATTTGTTATATTAATAGAACTCAGAAAGCTATTGATGATACAAAATATCATAAGTTATTGTATATTCCTATAAATAATGAGGAATATATATATGGTAAGAATGATTTATTTGCATTAGTGATTATTCTTAAAACGTTGTTAGATCCAGATAATTTTAATTTATTTATAAATGAGGTAAGTTATGAATTAGATAGGTTGTCTGGTAAGCTCAATGTAATAAAGATAGAAAAAGTATTACATGAAATGGGATTTCCAAATAATTATAAAGAAATAGTGAGGTTAGAAAAATGAATGAAGAAAAGATTGAAGTAAAGAATAAGGAAAGAAGAAAAATTATTTATTATTTGATTGCCTTTTTTGTGGGTTGTTTAGCTATGTATGCAGTTGTGTATTATTTTCCAACTAGTATAACTCAAAATATTACTAAGTTAGAAAAGGATGTAACTGTTACAGATAAAGGAATAGCAGATGCTGTTGAAAAGGTTTATGATGCAGTAGTAGTTGTTTCAACATATCAAGATGATACATATACAGCATCTGGTACTGGTTTTGTTTATAAAAAAGATAATAAAACATATTATATTTTAACTAATCATCATGTTATTGATGGTGGTAATAAAGTTACTGTATCATTTACTGATGGAACTGTTTTAGAAACAAAGGTTGTGGGTTCTGATCAATATGCTGATATTGCAGTTTTAACTGTTGAATCTGATAAAGATTTAAGTGTTGTTGAAATTGGTAAGAGTGAAGATTCTAGAGTTGGGGATACTACTTTTGCAGTAGGGGCACCACTTGATAGTGCTTATTCTTGGACAGTAACTAGAGGTATTTTATCTGGTAAAGATAGAATGGTTGAAGTATCACTTTCAAATAATAAAAATAGTGATTATGTTATGAAGGTTTTACAAACTGATGCTGCGATTAATTCTGGTAATAGTGGTGGACCTTTGTGTAATAGTAATGGGGAAGTTATTGGTATTACATCACTAAAACTTGTTAGTAGTGGAGTTGAAGGAATGGGATTTGCTATTCCAATTGAATTTGCTATTAATAAAGCTGAAGATTTAATTAAAGGAGAAAGTACTGAATATCCATATATTGGAGTATCAATGTTTGATGTATCAACTGCTTATTATTCTTATCAATATAGTAGTTTAATTAAAGAATCTGGTTTAACAAGTGGTGTTATTGTTGCGGGTGTTGAAAAGGGAAGTCCTGCAAGTAGTGCTGGTTTAAAAACTAAAGATATTATTACAAAGATAGATAATGAAGATGTTAAAAATATTGCTTATTTAAGATATTATTTATATCAACATAAAGCTGGGGATACAATTAAGGTTACTGTTTATAGAGATGGTAAAGCTAAAGAAATTAGTGTGAAATTAGGAACAAGTAAGCAAACTACGTAAGCTTACTTTTTTCTGATATTGGAGGGTATATGAAATTAAAAAGATTTTTAGCATATTTTATAGATATTATGATTGTGGGATTAGTTGCAAGTAGTTTAGCAAATATAAGGATAATTAATCCGTATTATGATGAGTATTTAGAAGTTCAAGATAAAATAAGGGAAGCTTATAATGATGTTAATGAAGATAATATATTGGATGTTGTATTTAAAGAAGATAATATTAATTTATATAGAGATTTAAGTAAGTGTAACAGTATTACATCAATTATATCTGTTTGTTGTTATGTTTTATATTTTGTTGGATTTCAAAAATGGAATAAGGATCAAACTGTTGGAAAGAAGCTTATGGGAATAAAGGTTGTATCTGTAGATAAAAAAGAGGTTAGTGGATTAGATTATTTAATAAGAAGTGTATTTGCATATAATTTATTGTTTACTTCTTTAAATGTTTGGGTTTCTTTTAGATTTAGTGGCAATATGTATTTAAATTTAACATCAATATTTAGTAGTGTTGGAAGTTTAATAACATTAGTTACTTATTTAATGGTTTTGATTAGAAGTGATGGAAGAGGTTTACATGATATAGTGGGACATACTAAAGTAGTGTTGGATAATGAATAATAACTTATTTACATAATAAAACCAACAAGTTATTTTGTTGGTTTTAGTCTTAATCTTCCTTTGCCCATGTCTTTTACTGGTGTTAGGATGCTGTAGTCTATTTCTGTACATGCTAGTTCATAACTATATTTTTCTTTTAGTTCATTAACCATGTTTTTATAAACTAAAGTAGCTTTTTCATAGTTGTTTTTTAAAATATAGTCTGATGCTGGAATGATGTATTTGTTCATTAATATTAATGCTTCGATTGTTGGAGCATTTTCTATTTGCTTACTAATTACTGGACCAATTTCATCATATTCACGAAGTAAATTAATTCCTTCGGGTGATTTTCTTAAATAGTTTTCACGTAGAAATCTTAAATTTTTTAAAAATTCACAGTTATCTCTGTATCCAAGTTTTGAACATACGATGGTGGTTATGTAGCAACCTGCAGGTTTATAGCCATTATCTTTTTTTTCTATGTATAATCTGCATGATTCTTCATTCTTGTATTTATATTTACAAGTTTTTGGGCAGTAGAAACGTTCTCCCCAGTATTCTTTTTGATTTAAATCAAAATATTCGCAATTTCCACAATAATCTTTCATTGTGATTCCCCCTTAAGTGATATTTATTATACTCAATTCTAGTAATTTGTCAAGTTTTTTAATTGTTAGGCACTTGACAAATGTCAAGTGAAGGAGTAATATTATTGAGGTGGTAATATGAATGAAGGTATGTTATATAAAATGAATTCATTAAATATAGTGATTGGAAGAAAGATGCTTGTAGATAGATTTGGTGCTAGTCAAATGATTATAATGAATTATATACTTCATCATAGAGATGGAGTATATCAAAAAGATTTAGAGAATATACTAAATTTAAGGAGAGCCACTGTTTCTGGTGTTTTAAAAACTATGGAAAAACATAATTTAATTGAAAGAGTTATATGTGAGGAAGATGTTAGGTGTAAAAAAATTGTGTTAAAAAGTGATGCAATAAATATGTTTGAAGAAAAGAAAAAAGAGTTTTTAAAATTGGAAGAAGTTGTAAAAAAGGGATTGAGCAAAGAAGAAATTGATGAGTTTAATCATATAATAGATAGTATGCATAATAATTTGATAGCATATTTAGGAAAGGATAGTTATGATAAAATTAATTAAAAATTTTAAAAAAAAAGATTGGTTGATAGTTTTAGTTAGTGCCATTATTATTGTACTTGAAGTATGGCTTGATTTAAAAATGCCTGATTATATGTCCCAAATTACTGTTTTAGTTCAAACTGAAGGAAGTAGGATGTCTGAAATATTAAAAAATGGTGGATATATGCTTCTTTGTGCTTTTGGTAGTTTAGTTGGGGCAGTAATAGTTGGATATTTAATATCTATATTGGCATCTAGATTTTCTAGAAACTTAAGAAATAAATTATTTAAAAAAGTTGAATCATTATCTATGAGTGAAATAAAAGAGTTTTCTACGAATAGTTTAATTACAAGAACAACAAATGATATAACAAATGTAGAGATGTTTATTGGGTTTGGTTTGCAACAATTAATTAAAGCTCCGGTTACTGCAATATGGGCAATAACAAAAATATTAAATAAAAGTTGGGAATGGAGTATGGTAACTGGTGTTGCTGTTATTATTTTGTTATCAATTATTGGAATGCTTGTGTTAATTGTTTTACCTAAGTTTAAGTTGGTTCAAAAGTTAACTGATAAGTTAAATGAAGTGACAAGAGAAAATTTGCTTGGTATTAGAGTAGTTAGAGCTTTTAATGCTGAAGATTATCAAGAAAAAAGATTTGAAAGTGCTAATAATAGTTTAACCGATTTACAATTATTTAATCAAAAAACTATGTCAATTATGGCACCAGTTATGTATCTAATTATGTATATGTTAACACTTATTATATATTTTATTGGAGCATATTTAATTAAAGATGCAGGTCTTGTTGATAAAATTGGTTTATTTGGTGATATGGTAGTATTTTCATCGTATGCAATGCAAATTATTATGTCTTTCTTAATGCTTGCATTTATATTTGTTATGCTTCCAAGATCACAAGTTTCTGCGGGAAGAATTAATGAAGTACTTGATACAAAAGTAAGTATTGTTGATGGGGACTTTGATGGTGTTACTAGTGAAGTTGGTACTGTTGAATTTAAAAATGTATCATTTAAATATCCAGATGCTGAAGAATATGTTTTAAAAAATATATCATTTAAAGCAAATATGGGAGATACTGTTGCATTCATTGGTTCAACTGGTTCTGGTAAATCAACACTTGTTAATTTAATTGTTAGATTTTATGATGTAACTGATGGTGAAATATTAATTGATGGTGTTAATATTAAAGATTATAATTTGAAAGAGTTATATAAAAAAATTGGTTATGTTCCTCAAAAAGCTGTAATGTTTGATGGAACTGTTGCTAGTAATATAAGTTATGGTGAAAGTAAGGAAGAAGTAACTTTAGAAAAGATTAAGGAAGCTGCATTAGTATCTGAAGCACAAGACTTTGTATTAAAGATGGATAATCAATATGATTCACATATTGCTCAAGGTGGTACAAATGTCTCTGGTGGACAAAAACAACGTCTAGCGATTGCTAGAGCTATTGCTAAGGATCCTGAAATATATATTTTTGACGATTCTTTTTCTGCACTTGATTATAAGACTGATGCAGAATTAAGAAAGAATTTAAAGAAATATACAAATAATGCTACTAGTTTAATTGTTGCTCAAAGAATTGGTACAATTATGAATGCTGATAAGATATTAGTTCTTGATCAAGGTACTTGTGTTGGTATTGGTACACATAAAGAATTAATGGAATGTAATGATGTTTATAAAGAAATTGCTTTATCGCAATTGTCAAAGGAGGAATTAGATAATGCCTAGACATGAAAGAAAAGTTACAAAAGCTAAGAATTTTAAAGGTTCAATAAAAAGGTTATTAAAAGAATTAAATCCATTTAAAAGACTTCTAGTGATATCACTAGTGCTTGCTTGTTTAGGGGCAATACTTACTATTGTTACTCCGAATATATTAAGTGATTTAACAGATAAAATATCTGATGGTTTAGTAGTTAATAAAGATAATTTAGAGTATCTTACTAAAGAAGTTACTGGTAAGTTAAATGAAGAAAATATTATTAAAGCGACTGGTATAAATATTAATGAAGATGTTATTAAAAAGATAATGCTTGATGAAAGTATTAGTTTAGATGATAAAAATATATTTAATGAAGCAATTAAGAATAAAGATTTTAGTAATATGCCATCTTCCATATTGGAAGTGTTGATTAAAGATGAAGATGTTTTAAAATTTATGGAAAGTATTAATAATAAAGTACTGGTAATACCAGAGAGTGTTGCTAATAGATTATTTGATGAAATAACTATTGATGGTGTTAAAATAAGTGCTCTAGATCAAGCTAAGTTTTTAGAAAGCATTAGTTCTGTTGATGATTATAGTAATGTAACTAAGTTGTATAAAACAATTGATGATGCACCGGATAGTATTAAAAAGATAGTTGAACCAAACATGGATATAAATGGTATTAAACATATAGCATTAATACTTGTTACTATTTACTTAGTAAGTGCAATATTTGAATATATTGAACAAATTACTATGACTGATGTATCAAATAATTTTGCTAGAAGATTAAGAAGTAATATATCTGGTAAGATAAATAGATTGCCACTTAAATATTTTGATAAACATTCAATAGGAGATACATTATCTAGAGTTACAAATGATGTTGATATGATAAGTCAATCATTAAATCAATCATTAGCATCATTAGTAAGTGCTTTGACATTATTTGCTGGAACAGTGATTATGATGTTTGTAACAAATTCTATTATGGCTTTAACTGCAATATTATCTAGTCTATTTGGATTTATTTTTATGGCTGTGGTTTTATCGAAGAGTCAAAAGTATTTCGTTGAAAAACAAAAGGAACTTGGTAATTTAGATGGTCATATTGAAGAAGTATATTCAGGACTTAATGTAGTTAAAACTTATAATGGTCAAAAGATATCAAATGAAAGGTTTGATGAGTTAAATAATAAATTATATAGAGCAAATTGGAAGAGTGAATTCTTATCTGGTTTGATGATGCCAATGATGGGATTTATTGGTAACTTTGGTTATGTTGCTGTTTGTGTAGTTGGAGCTTTACTTGCAATTAACGGTAATATTAGTTTTGGGGTTATTGTTGCATTTATTGTTTATGTTAGATTGTTTGTTTCTCCGCTTTCTCAGATTGCTCAAGCAATGACTAGTATGCAATCTGTAGCTGCTGCTAGTGAAAGAGTATTTGAATTTATGGATGAAAAAGAAATGCCTGTAGAAAAAAATATGGAAGTTCTTGATAAAGATAAAGTAAAAGGTAATATTGAATTTAAGAATGTAGTATTTAAATATGATGGAAATGATAAACCAACAATAAATGGATTTAGTGCTGTTGCAAAACCTGGAGAAAAGGTTGCAATAGTTGGACCAACTGGAGCAGGTAAAACAACAATGGTTAATTTACTTATGAAGTTTTATGATATAAATGATGGAGAAATATTAATTGATGGTGTTTCCACTAAGAAGTTAACTCGTGAAAATGTTCATAGTTTGTTTACAATGGTGTTACAAGATACATGGATATTTAATGGAACAATTAAAGAAAATATTGTTTATAATAGTAAAGATGTAACTGATTATGATGTTAGAGAAGTTTGTAAAACAGTTGGGCTTGATCACTTCATTAAAACATTACCAAATGGGTATGACACTGTACTTAGTGATAATGATTCTGTGTCAGCTGGTCAAAGACAACTTTTAACTATTGCTCGTGGGATGATTCAAGATGCACCATTCTTGATATTGGATGAAGCAACTAGTAATGTTGATACAAGAACTGAAGAATTAGTTCAAAGTGCGATGGATAAATTAACTATTGGTAAGACATCATTTATAATTGCTCACAGATTATCAACAATAAAAAATGCAGATTTAATACTTGTTATGAATAATGGTAATATTATTGAACAAGGTAATCATGAAGAATTGATGAAACAAAATGGTTTTTATGCAGAACTTTATAATTCTCAATTTAAATTATAGGATACTTTCGGGTGTCCTTTTTAGTTTGACTGAAAATTGTACAATAAAACGACTGAAAATTGTATAATAAAACGACTGAAAATTGTATAATAAAATAGTTGAAAACTTACTAAGAGTGTGTTATAATTAATTTGAAAGAAGAGGATTATATGGAAAATAATGTGGTAAAATCGTATAAAGAAAGATTAATTGATGAAACTATTGATAAGTATTTGAATGTATTTGGTGGAATAGTTATTGAAGGTCCAAAATGGTGTGGAAAAACTTGGACATCTTTAAAGCATGCTAAAAGTGTGTCTTATTTGACAGATAAAAATGTTAGAACTTTAGCATTAAATGATCCTAAGTTGATTTTTAATGATGAAAGACCACAACTTATAGATGAATGGCAACTTGCTCCATGTGTTTGGGATGCTGTTAGATTAGAGTGCGATTTATCTGGTGTTAGTGGGAATTTTATTTTAACTGGCTCAACTACTTTGCAAAAAGAAGATGAAGATGAAGTTTATCATTCAGGTACAGGTAGGTTTTTGCTGTTGAAAATGTATCCAATGAGTTTGTATGAATCTGGAGATTCTAATGGTAGCGTTTCTTTAATGGATATGTTTGATAAGAAGAATATTTCTGCAAAAACTGATGCAATTGATTTAAGATATCTTGCTTATTTAGTAATTCGTGGAGGTTGGCCTGCGAATGTTAGGGTTACTCGTGAACTAGCTGGAAAGATTCCTGAAAGTTATATTGACATTTTATTAAAAAAGGATATTCATGAAAGAAAAGATAAAAGAAGAAGTTCTGAAAAAATGGAGATTATTTTAAAATCTTTGGCAAGAAATGAATCAACTGTTGCCAGTATGAATACTTTGCTTAATGATACTTCAGAATTTAAAACAGAAGATGAACGTGTTGATAGTAGAGGAACTTTAGAGGATTATCTAAAGGCTTTAGAGGATTTGTACTTAATTAATAATCAACCTGCTTTTAGTACTAATTATAGATCTTCATCAAGAATAGGTAAAAGTGTAAAAAGACATTTAGTTGATCCGTCTCTTACTTGTGCTGTTTTAAATTTGAATGTTGAAAAATTGTTGTATGATTTAAATACTTTTGGATTGATATTTGAATCTTTAGTGTATAGAGATTTATGTATTTATATGAATTATTTAGGTGGTAAAGTATATCATTTTAGAGATAATACATCTGGAGATGAAATAGATGAAATTGTGGAACTTTCAGATGGAAGATATGGTGCTATTGAAGTAAAAATTTCTTATAATGAAAAAGCTATTAATGAAGCAAAAGAAGGTTTACTTAGATTTAAAGAAACTGTTAGTAAAAAGCCAGAATTTTTGTGTATTATAGTTGGCGTAGGTGGTGGTGCCTATGTTGATTCTGAAACTGGTATTTATATTGTACCAATTAATTCTTTAAAACCTTAAAGATTGGTGGTATAATAAGTCTTGAATTTGAGGTGATGTTTATGCATAATCATGTTTTAATTGCTGAAGATGATAAAGATATTGTGGAACTTTTGAAGCTTTATCTAGAATCTAATGGCTTTATTGTGTCTGTTAGTTATGATGGACTTGAAGCTTTATCTAAGTTAGATGAAGATGTTGATATTGTAATTGCGGATTTAATGATGCCTAGATTGAATGGGTATGAACTTATTAAAAGTATTCGGGAAAAAAGTGATATACCAATTATTATTATATCTGCTAAAAATATGGATAGTGATAAAGTGTTGGGACTTGATATTGGAGCTGATGCATACATTACGAAACCTTTTAATCCATTGGAAGTTATTGCATATGTTAAAGCTTTGTTAAGAAGATATTGTGAGTTTGGAAATTTGATTAATGATAATATCATCAGACATGGGAATTTGGAGCTTGATTTAAGTAAGTGTATTTTAAAACTTGGGGGTAAAATAGTACCTCTTACATCAACTGAATTAAAGATACTTGCTATGATGATGAAAAATCCAGGTAAAGTATTTACTAAATCACAAATTTATGAATGTGTCAGTGGAGAGTTTTATGAATGCGATGATAATACAATGATGGTTCATATATCAAATATAAGAAGTAAGATTGAAGAAGATATTAAAAAACCAAAATATATTAAAACAGTTAGGGGGTTAGGTTATAAATTTGAAAACAAAAAAGAAGTTTAGTTTAAATAAATATATTATTATTCAGTTTATTATATATACTTGTATAATATTTCTTTTTGTTGTATTAATTAACTTGTATAACAGCTGGAAACTTAATAATAGTTTTTTAGTAATTGATGATTTTTTAGAATATGAAAGTATGTTAGAATATGAAAATTATGGAAGTATACCAATGAGTAAGTTTCCTGGGTGTGATTTTGCTATATATGATGAAGATAATGAACTTATTTATGCTACGAATAGTAATATTGCCTTAAATATAGATGGTAGTGATTTAGAATTTATAAATGATTATAGTAGTAATTATTATTATGATGTACTTAATGTAGTGGATAAAAAGAATAATAAAATAATAAAGATATATAAAACTATGTATGATAGTGATATGGATGAAGATGTAGTTGTGGCATCATCTGTTTTAAACAGTGACTTAGAGGTTGAAAGTGGTACTTTGTTTCAAAAAAAAGATACTTTAACAGATAGGGAATTAGATTTGTTAAAAGGGTATTATAGTGATGAACAAATGGTGGAAAAGTATGAGTTTAAAACAATAGATAAAGAAAAAAAAAGAACATTATTATTTATGTCACCATCATTTACAAGTAGTTCATATGATGATATAGTTAAATCAAATGAAATGACGTGGTTAATTGCAATACCTTTTTTGATGTTGATAATTTTTGGTGAAACTTACTTTTTTAATAAGAAATTAAAGAAAAGTTTAAATAGTTTAAATAATGTAATTAATTCTTATAAATATGGAGAAAAAATAGAAGAAGAATTACCAAAGGAATTTGAAAGTGTCTTAAATAGTTTTACTAATTTAATGGAACAATTAAAAGTTAGTGAAGCTGAAAAGATTAATATTTATAAAGATAAACAAAGGATTATTGCAGATTTATCACATGATTTGAAGACACCCCTTACTGTGATTGGGGGATATTCAAAGGCATTTTTGGATGATTTAGTACCAAGTGATAAACAAAAACAATACATTGAAACTATTTATAAGAAGAGTATGGTTGCAACATCTTCGATTGATTCACTTTTCTTGTATGCTAATATGGCTCATCCAGAATATAAATTAAATAAAGAATATATTGATATAGTTAAGTATACGAGGGATTATTTAGCTTTAAAATATAATGAAATTGAAATTAGTAAAATGAGTTTAGATGTAAATATTAAAATAGATAAATGTATGGTTTATATAGATCAAAAAGAGTTTAGAAGAATATATGAAAATTTAATAAATAATTCAATTAAGTATAATAAAAGCGGTACGAAGATATATTTTGAAATGGGTATTGATGAATATTTATACATTATTATTGGAGATAATGGAATTGGTATAGATAATAGTTTAGGTGATAAAGTGTTTGATGTTTTTGTAACTAGTAATGAAGCAAGAACTAGTGGGAATGGTACTGGTTTAGGTTTATCTATTGTTAAAAATTTAGTTGAAATGCATGATGGAAGTATTACTTTGGTTAAAAAATGTAAAAAAGGTTTAAAAACTGAATTCTTAATAAAAATTAAGATTTAGTTTAGGTTTAATTTATTATAGTTTTATATAATGAATACACGAGGTAAGTTATGAAAAGTGTATTAGAATATTTAGAAAATATTAAAAATGATAATAAGGTTATTGATAAGTTTGGAAGTAGAACTTATAAAGAAATTTTAAAAAATGCTAAAGTTATTGGTAGTAAGTTAGGTAGTTTTGTTAAAAATAATGATCCAGTTCCAGTATATTTGGAAAAAAATATAAGTACATTGGAAGTATTTTTTGGTGCTTTATATGCAGGTGGGTTTTATAGTCTTTTGAATGTTGGGTTACCTGATGCTAGACTTAATCAAATTATTAGTGTTTTAGATGTTAGTTATATAGTAACTGATTTAGAACATTTGGATGATGCTAAGAAATATTTTGGTGATAAAAAAATATATGTGTATGAAGAATTAGTTAAAGGTGATATAGATGAAGAATTACTTGGAAGCATTAGAAGTAAAAAGTTAGATGTTGATCCGGTTTATGCTAATTTTACAAGTGGTTCAACTGGAGTGCCAAAGGGTGTTGTTGTTGGTAATAAATCAATTATAGATTTTATAGATAATTTTGTTGATACATTTGGTATTAATGAGTCTGATATAATAGCTAATCAAGCTCCGTTTGATTTTGATGTGTCAGTTAAAGATATTTATCCAGCATTAAAAACTGGAGCAACACTTGTTATTGTTCCAAAAGAATTGTTTTCAAGACCTGCGGAATTACTTGACTTCTTAGTTCTAAACAAAGTAACTACTATGACTTGGGCAGTATCTGCGTTATGTTTGATTACAACATTTCATGGACTTGATTATAAAGTTCCAAGCACTGTTAAAAGAATTATGTTTAGTGGTGAAGTAATGCCAATGAAACATTTAAAAGATTGGATGAATCATTTACCTAATACAACGTTTGTTAATTTATATGGACCAACTGAAATTACTTGTAATTGTTCATATCATATAATAAATAGAGATAGAGAATATGAAAAGATACCTATAGGTGGGGCTTTTAATAACGAAGAAGTATTTTTGTTAAATGATAAAAATGAGTTAGTAACTAATCAAGATGAAAAGGGTGAAATTTGTGTTAGAGGTAGTGCTTTAGCATTAGGTTACTATAAAAATAGTGAACAAACTAATAAAGCTTTCGTTCAAAATCCTTTGAATGATAGATATATTGAATATATTTATAGAACTGGGGATTTAGGTTATTATCATGAAAATGATTTGTATTTTGGAGGAAGAAAAGATTTTCAAATTAAGTATCTAGGTCACAGAATTGAACTTGAAGAAATTGATAAAGCAATTGGTAATATTAAAGAAGTTGAAAGAGTATGTACAATATTTAAAGAAGAAAAGAATAGATTATGTGCATTTTATATTGGTGATATAGAAACTAAAGAATTACATGAAATTTTATCAAAAGAGTTACCGGTGTTTATGGTACCAAATAGATTTATTAAATTAGATAGTATGCCTTTAACTAAGAACGGAAAGATTGATAGAAAAGCATTAGAGGAGAAGATGTAAATGAACGAAGTAGAAGTAAGAAATATTGGTACACCTTTTTATGTATTTGATATTGATGTTTTAAAGAAAAGAATTAATTATTTAAAGAGTATGATGCCAAGTAATGTAGAATTATGTTATGCAATGAAAGCTAATCCATTTGTGGTAAAAAAAATAGAAGATGTTATAAAAAAATATGAAATATGTTCTTATGGCGAATGGAGCATAGCCCATGGACTTATGGTTGATGGAAGTAAGATGGTTATATCTGGTGTGTATAAAAATGAAGAAGAAATGATAGATATAATTAATAATAAAAGTAATGGTGAAGTATTTACAGTTGAATCAGTTAATCAATTAAAGTTACTTGATAAAATAACTAAGGATAAAAAAGTATTTATTGATTGTATTCTTAGATTAACAAGTGGTAATCAATTTGGGATGACTGAAGAAGAAATAGAACACATATTAAATAATAGAGATGAATATAACTATTTAAATATAATGGGAATACAGTATTTTTCTGGAACACAAAAAAAATTGGAAAGAAGAATTTTAAAAGAATTAGAATATGTAGATAATTTTGTTAAACATTTAAATGTTGATTTAGGTTTTATTGTTGAAGAATTAGAATTTGGACCTGGTTTTCCAGTTATGTATTTTGAAAAAGAACAAGATTTTTTAGAAGATAATTATTTAATGGCTATAGCAGATGGTATTAAAAATATGAAGTATCAAGGACATATAACAATGGAACTTGGTAGAAGTATAGCTGCATTGTGTGGCAAGTATTATACTCAAGTAGTTGATATGAAAACTAATAAAGAAGGTAATTTTGCTATAGTTGATGGAGGTATGAATCATTTAGTTTATTATGGTCAAATGATGGCGATGAAAAAACCAATGATGGATATATTACCAAAAAGAAATAAAATAAATGAAGAATCATGGAATATAGTTGGGTCACTATGTACAATTAATGATTTAATTGTTAAACAGTTAAGTGTTTCTAATTTAAAACTTGGAGACATATTAGTTTTTAAAAATACAGGTGCTTATTCAATGACTGAAGGTATTAGCTTGTTTTTAAGTAGAGATTTACCTAAGGTGTTGTTTTATGAAGATGGTAAATATGAAGTTGTAAGGGAAAATATTCCTACTTATAAACTTAATATGCCAAATAAAGGAGGTGAAAATTAATGGAAAAGTTAATTCAAATATTAGAAGATTTAAATCCTGAAGTTGATTATAATACATGTACTAATTTAATAGATGGTCATTATTTAGATTCTTTAGCAATTCTTTCTTTAGTAGCGGAAATTGAAGAAGAGTTTGATGTAGTGATACCAACAGTTGAAATTATACCTGATAATTTTAATTCTGCGAAAAGTCTTTGGGCTTTAATAGAAAAGTTAAAGGAAGAAGAATAGTATGCAATATTGTAGTGTAGCGTTTTTGGGAGTTTTTTTGCCACTTACATTATTATTTTATTGTGTTATTCCTAGAAGGAAAAGATGGCTTGTATTACTTATTGCAAGCTATATTTTCTTTTGGTCATTAAGTGGTAAGTTATTAATTTATTTATTGTTTTCAACACTTTCAATTCATCATTTTGGTTTGTGGTTTGATAAATTATATAAAGATAGACAAGTTGCAATTGCAACGGAAGATAAAGAAGAAAAAAAGTTAATAAAGAAAGAATATGATAGAAAAGCTAAGAGAATAATGTTTTTAGCAGTACTTATTCACATTGGTTTATTGTTGTATTTAAAGTATAGTACTTTCTTTGGTATGAATTTTAATTCATTATTTGAACTAATGGGATGGTCTTTTAGATTTAAAATAGAAAAGATTTTGATACCAATAGGTATATCTTTTTATACTTTACAAGGTTTATCATATATAATTGATGTTTATAAAGGAAAGATTAATGCTGATTCTAATTTAGGAAGACTTGCATTATTTATGGCGTTTTTTCCTTGTATAATGGAAGGACCAATATGTAGGTATAATGATACAGCATTAGATTTATATGAAGGAAAGTCACTTGAATATAAAAATATTACTTTTGGAATTCAAAGAATACTATGGGGTATGATGAAGAAGATGGTAGTAGCTGATAGAATTAATCCATTTGTTAAAAAAATTTTTCTTGATATTGATAAATTTGATGGGTTTGTTGTATTAATGGGTGCTATTATGTATACGATACAACTTTATATGGATTTTTCTGGAACAATGGATATGGTTATTGGAGTTGCAGAAATGTTTGGTATTAAGTTACCTGAGAACTTTAGACAACCATTCTTTTCAAAGAATATATCTGATTTTTGGTCAAGATGGCATATAACTTTGGGGACTTGGTTTAAAGATTATATCTTTTATCCAGTTTCATTATCTAAACCAATGAAGAAGGTAACACTTGTTTTTAGGAAACATTTAGGTAAACACTTTGGTGCGGTTCTTGCTGGTAGTGTTGCATTATTCTTGGTATGGATTAGTAATGGATTGTGGCATGGTGCTGCATGGACATATATTTTCTTTGGGTTATATCATTTTTGTTTGATTGTTCTTGGTAATATTTTTACACCATTTATTGTAAGTTTATGTAAAAAATTAAAGATTAATCGTCAAAATATTGTATATCAAGTATTGCAAATTTGTAAAACATGTATCTTTATTATGTTTGGTGAACTTATATTTAGAGCAAATACATTAGAAAGTGCATTTTTAGGTATAAAGAAAATATTTGCAGATTTTAATTTGTTATCTATCAAAAATGGAGCAATATTTAATTTAGGGTTAGATAGACATGATATGTTGATAATTGCTATAGTTTGTGTAATTGTGTTTGTGATAAGTATATTAAAAGAACGAGGAATCCATATTAGAGAAGAAGTTGCAAAAAAGCAAGTTGTTGTTAGATGGAGTTTATATTATGCATTAATACTTATGGTTATTATTTTTGGAGCTTATGGATATGGCTATAAACCAGTTGATCCGTTGTATGCTAATTTTTAGGGAGGTCTTATGGAAAAGAGAAAACAAATAGTTAATTCTATATTATTTTTGGGTATACTTTTTATTATTATTTGTTTAATAACTAAATGGTTTGTTCCAAAAGATAATAATGCTTTGAAAGGTATGATGGATGCTAGAGCTAATGGAGTACTTGGAGAAGAAAAGAATACAATTGATGTTTTAGTTATCGGAGATAGTGAATCATTTACAAGTATTTCACCTTTGCCAATCTGGGATAAGTATGGGTTTACAATGTTTAATGGTGGTGTTTCAAGTCAATATTTGGTTGATACTTTAAAGTATTTAGAGATGGTTTTAGAATATCAATCGCCGAAGATTGTGTTACTTGAAGCGAATGCAATATATAGAAAAATGGATTTTGATAATGTTATATCTAGTTTGGCTAGTGATATTGCACCGTTACTTAAGTATCATAATAGATGGAAAACTATGGATGGTAGAGATTTTATAGATAAAGTTAAGTACACAAATACAGATGAGATGAAAGGATTTTGGTATAAAAAAACCATTGTGCCTCCGGTAAGTACAGATGGATATATGTCATATGATAATCGTCGTGAGGAAATATCTTCATTAAATAAATATTATTTAGAAAAAATAGTAAATGTTTGTAATAATAATGGTATTAAATTGATACTTTATAGTACTCCGAGTGTTAAGAATTGGAATTATAAAAGACATAATGCAGTTTTAGATTTTGCAAATAATAAGAATATTACATATTTAGATTTAAATTTAGAAGTTGATAAGTTAGGAATTGATTGGGATATTGATTCTAGGGATGCTGGAGATCATTTAAATTATTATGGTGCAATTAAGATAACTGATTATATGGGAGATTATTTAAATAGTTTAAATATATTAAAGAGTCATAAAAATGATAAGAAGTATGATAGTTGGAATAAAGCTTATCAAAGATATTTAGAGAAAATACAAGCATAGGTTATATTTTATAGAGTTTAAAGAGTTATAATACTTGCAGATATGAAAAAGAGGTGTCTTCGGAAATTACCAAATATTTGGTAATTTTTGTTTTTGCTTGAAGAATGTTGTTATCTAAGTTATAATTAATTTGTTGGAGATGTAAAAATGGAAACAATTAAAATGGAAGATAAAGATGGAAATATTAAAGAATATGAAGTAGTGATTTCATTTTATTCTAATAAGAATAAGAAACATTATTTAGTGTATACTGATAATAAAAAGGATGAAGATAATAATTATGTATATTATGCATTAAGTTATAATCCTTTAGATCCAAGTGAGTTTGATGAAATAAAGAATAATGAAGAGTGGATGGAAATTGAAAGAGTGATTAAAGATGCCGTTAGGAATAGTAAGTAGTTTATTACATTTATTTGTTAGTATTTATACATTTTATGTTGTCTTTAAAGTGAGTGATAAAATTAAAATTAATTATAAGTTTGATAAAGATTTTTTTGATAAAAATGTAGTTATGATTCATTTACCAAAGGAATTATTAGTTGAAAGTAAATCTATTAATTTTGATAGAATTAATGAAAATAAGTTTAAAGATACAATAACATATTTTTGTGTTGTTTTAACTAATCATTTTGATAGAGATACTTTGAATTGTTTTTATCAAAATATTAATAGTTTAATTGTTAAAGATAATATCGATTCTTTAGATGATTTATTTAATTTAACTGATACATTGGGTATATATTATAATCAAGATAATTCAATTAAGTTATATAAGAAGAATAAAAGAGCGACATTATATCATGAGTTATTTCATATGGCTAGTAGTTATGTTGATAATAATAATATGTTTAGTGGTTTTAGTTATAGTAATCAAAATGATGATAGTAAGGATTTTGGTGATGGATTAAATGAAGGATATACCGACCTTTTAACCAAGAGATATTTTGGTAATGTTGAAGTATTTGAATCTGATTATGATTTTGAAATATTAATAGCATCTTTTATAGAAGAAATTGTGGAAAAAGATGTAATGGAGAAACTTTATTTGACAGCTGATTTTCAGGGACTTATGGGTATACTTAAAAGATATGCTTATGAAGATGAAATAAGGATATTTATTAAAGATTTAGATTTTGTTTTAAAATATAATGATGAAAATAAATTAAATAAGAAAAATAATAAGATATTAAATGAAGTTATAAAAAATATAAGTGAATTTTTAGTTAGAACTAATTATAGAAAAGTATCTATGATTGATGTAAGTGATGATGTAAAGAAAAGATTAATAAATTCTTTTAATAGAAAAATAGATAAACATCCAGGTTTATTATTAAGTTTAGATAGTGCGAATAAAATAATAGAAAAAGAAATAGAGAGAAATAAGTTAATAAATGGTTATTATAGTAGATAAAATTAATAACAGTAATTTAAAATACTCATATAATATTCTAGGTGATTAACATGGATGAAAGAACTATAAAAAAAGTGGTTATTGATGCTGGTCATGGTGGTGATGATCCGGGTACTATTGCTAATGGAATAACTGAAAAAGATTATACTTTGAAAATTAGTAATTATATTCATAATAGATTAGATGAAATGGGAGTACCTAATGAAATGAGTAGAACTAGTGATGTTATGTTATCTGCAAGTGATAGGCCAAAGAAAATTCAAAGTTTTTATGGAAATGGTAGTGATGTTTTAGTTGTATCAAATCATATTAATGCTGGTGGTGCGAATGGTAAGAATGTAGTCAATATGTAATAGCCTCTTGTTTGCTTTAAAATTTAAGAATTTTGATTTGATGTTGAAATTCTTTTTTTATGAGTTAATAACATAAGATGGGGTGTATATTGTTAAAATGTTTATTATTTATACTATTTTTTTATTTAAAGTTTAAAAACAATCGTAATAAATTGACAATATTATAAAAAAATTACTCTGTAGTGTAATAAAATGATAAAAATATAGTATTTCATAATGTAAGAATGATAATAAAAAACATTTTGCAAATAAAAAAATATTAGCACTATTATTTAGCTATTGCTAATTAAACAAATTTATGATATATTTGGTAAGTAAGGATATATGCCAATTATGGCACAAAAAAATATGCTCAGGCAATAAGCATATTTCCTTATCGGTAGATATCAACTACCAACAAATTAGAGCAAACAATAACACAATGTTTGAAGAACTGATTAGAAAATATGAAAATCAATTCCTACTATAATCATACACACTTTTTGGCAAAATGTCAAATACAAAAAATTAGTAGTGCAGTTAAACATATTTTTCACTTTTCTTCAACAGGAAAGGAGGGAAAATATGTTTTATTTTGAATTAATTTGATGCAGTTGGTGTTTACCTCTAATTTTATTTTTAAAAAAGGAGGATAAATATGAATTTAGAAATAAAAGTTCTTGCTCCAAAAGAGCGAAAAAATAATATTGATTATGGTGATTGTATCATAATTAATGACAATGGCAAAGTTATAGTTTATGATTGTGGTTCTGAAGAATTGGCAGAGCAAGTGTTATGCTATCTAAAAGAAAAAAATATAGATAAGGTCGATTTAGTTTTGTCTCATAATGATAGTGACCATTTTGATGGGATACCAAAATTAGTTGATAATGGGGTTATAAACTCAATTACAACATTGCTATTGCTAAAATACAAAAATGAAATATTTGATAAAGTAAGTGATAATAGAGTTACTAAAGACTCTTTAATACAACATATTGAAGATATGTATAGCAATATTTATTCCTTATCAGGTCAAAATTTGAAAGACGCTTTAGAAGCTGATAATGATTTATCTGACAATTTAAAAATTGTAGGTCCCGCTACTGAATATTTTATTGATGCCGTTGCTAAACAGTTTACCCCAAATGAAAGTAACAATATAGATAGTAGCACAATTATGAATGCTATAAGTGTTCAATTAGAAGTTTCTTTTGATGGGAAAAAATTATTGTTAACTGGAGATGCAGATTTAGCAGCATTTGACGATAAAATTAGAAATTACGATGCAATTCAGTTACCTCATCATGGAAATAATGATATGGCTAAAAAAGTATTTGAAAAAAATGAGAAAAGAAATGATGTATTATATATTGTTTCTGATAATAAAGGTAATAATGTTAATGGTGGTTCTGATAAATTAGAAAGTAAAGGTCATCGTATTATGAATACTAAAAAAGACGGAGCTCTTAACATAAATAGAGATTCATTTAGAGCTGAAAGGACTGGAAATTTAAATTGTTATGAGATATGTTCTATTGAGAAAAAAAGTATTCGCTGAAGAAATAAAATCAAGGCAAGAATATCTATACGATATTTTTAGGGTTTATACAATTCCATTCTATTTTGACAATTATGTTGAATTGAGGTCAATACCCGAGAATTTTGGAAATATAATCTTTATTAATGGACATAATGGTCAAGTACATAGTTATTTGATGAGTAAAAAAATAGAAGAAAATGTAATTGTAATGATCACTTGTTATCAAGGACTAGTACAAACAGTTAATCTTAATAATAAAAAAATGTTTTTTACTGATATTACAACTGATAAATTAAATGGAAAAGAGTATGGTTTTAATTTTGAAATAACTAATTCGGAACTTAACCTATATAATTGCCCTTACATTTCGCTAAATGACAAGATTGAGTATTCATTTGAAAGGATAAGATAAAATGGAAAAAATAGTGGAAAAAATCAATAGTTACCATATATTTAATTATCTAGTGCCAGGGTATTTATTTTTAATTATTAGCGGTAAAATATTGAAAACAACTCTAATTAGCAATAATATAATATCTTCATTTTTTGAAGCATATTTTATTGGTATAGTAATTAGTAGAATTTCTTCGTTGATAACTGAAAAGATAATAGTTAAAATATGGGCATTGAAGAAAGAGCCATATGACAAATATATAGAAGCAAATAATGAGGATGACAAACTAGAAGTTTTAAATCAAGATTGTAACATGTATAGGAGCCTATGTACATTAATGTTATTAGAATTAGTATTAAAAATAATATCGCTATTAAAAATCTCAAATTTAATTAATAAGGATATTTTAATTATTGTAATTTTAATATTATTGGTAATACTTTTTGCTTTTTCATTTGTGAAGCAAAATAAATATATATCTTTACGAGTAAAAAAGATAAATACAAGGGGAAGATAAGTTAAGAGATGTTCTGTATAATGAGCATCTTTTTTTATAAAAATCATGCTGTTTAGTTAGTTTGTTAAAAAAATGTTGAATTTTATGGTATAATTATTAAAGAGGATAATTGTTTATTATTTGGAGGTGTAATATGGCAAATGAAACAATTAATAAAAGTAAAGAGGAATTGATTTTAGAAATCAAAAAAAGGGTTGAAGATAAGATTATAGAGAATAGTAATGCTGATTTGCTTATTAAGTTGATTAACAATTCGGACAGTTTATCTGAAGCAATAGCTATTGCTCAATTAGGTACAACTTACAAAAGAACTGGATTTCATTTTGATAAGCGATTAGAAAAGATGGATAATACTATCAAATATTTTAAGAAGAATAAAGAATTGAGTTTTGTTAATGATGGAGCAAAATTAACTCATAAGCTTATAATCGGTGATAATTATGATTCTTTATTGAATTTACTTATTGAATATAAAAATAAGATTGATGTGATTTATATAGATCCACCTTATGGTAAAGATAGCATGGGTGAGTTTGCAAACACTAATTATAATAATGCTATTACTAGAGATAATCTGTTATCTATGTTGTATCCTAGATTGTTTCTAGCAAAAAGAGTTTTAAATGATGAGGGAATTATATTTTGTTCCATTGATGATAGAAATCATGCATATGTTAAATGTTTATTTGATGAAATATTTGGCGAGAATAATTATGTTGCTAGTGTTCCTAGAAAAACTGGTGCCGGTAATGCTGCAGCAAGAAATAATTCTAAATTAAGAAAACCATTTGATTATTTAATGATTTATAAAAATCAAGATACTTTATTAAAGAAGAAGATTGTTGGTGAAAAAGAATATAAGTATGAAGATCATTTAGGAAGTTATAAATTAGATCAATTTCAGGCTAGTGGCTCAGATTCTACTAGAAATGCTAGGCCAAATTTATATTATCCTATTTATTTATCATCTGATGGTAAATTATATACTGAAAAACAGCATGATACTATAAAAATAATTTTGCCAAGAAAAATTCACGGAGAAGATGGTAGATGGATGTGGAACAAAGAAAAGTTTGATCAAGATTCCAATGATTATATTTATTGTGATGGTGAGTTTTTATATCGAAAAACATATTATGATGAAGAAAAAGATCAAAATGTATATCAAGTAGAAGAAGCTTGGCTTGCAGATAGTAAATATAGAAACTCAGTTGGAACCACTCAATTGAATGAAATATTAAATTCAGAAAAAGTTTTATTTAATAATCCTAAACCAATCGATCTAATGAAATGGTGCATTAATTTGCATCCTAAGAAAGATGCAATAGTATTAGATTTTTTTGCCGGTTCCGGAAGTACTGGTCATGCTGTGTTGCAACTGAATAAGGAAGACAAAGGTAATAGACAATTTATATTATGTACTAATAATGAAATGACAGATATGAATCCAAATGGTATTGCATATGATGTAACATCTAAACGTCTAAAAAGAATTATGTCTGGTGAGTGCTATGATGGAACTAAGAATTTCGATTGGATTAAGAATAATGATCCATATGGAGATAATTTAGATGTATATGAAATAGAAAAAGTTGCTAACTTTGAATCTTCTGAAAATAAGACGCCCTTTGATGTTATTGACGAAACTCTATATGGTTTAGATAAGTTTGTATCCATTAAAGATAAAATTGAATGGGTATGTAATAATTTTGAACATACACAAAAAAATGTAGAATCAGACGATAAGTGGCGTGAAAGGCTGGAGATTAAATAATGTTAAGAGAAGCGGTGGAACTCCAAAAAAATGCTGTTAGTAGATTAGTTGAGTTGATAGAAGAACGAAATGAATTGACATTTAGGGCACCTACTGGTAGTGGTAAAACCTACATGATGGCAGATTTTATGAACAGAATATTAGAGAATACTGAAGATGTTGTATTTTTAGTTTCCACTTTGTCTAAAGGCAATTTAGCAAGGCAAAACTTTGATAAATTTCAAGAATATAAAGACAGTGGAAGATTTAAAAATATTATACCGTATTTAATATCTAGTGAAATTAGTGGTGAAGAATCATTATTCGTTCCAACTGATTATAATGTCTATGTTTTACCTCGTGATTTGTACAAAAGTGGCGGTCGTTTAATGCAGGGTTCTATGGATAATTTTTTACAAACTATGACTTTAAATAAATGGTTAGGTGGTAAAGAAAAGAAAATCTATTTAATTAAAGATGAGTGCCATGTTGCTACTAATAATTTGGATACTTTATCTTCTTCATATTTTGATAAAGTACTAAACTTTTCTGCTACTCCTAAACTGAGCAGAAGACAAGTACCAGATGTAGAAATAACCGATACTGAAGCCGTTAATGCAAAACTTATTAAATATGTTGAACTAAGTGATGAAGAAGATATTAGCGTTGCTATTAATAAGTTTGAGGAAATTAAAGAACAATATAGAAATTTGCTAGGTGTCAATCCGTGCTTAATCATTCAGATATCTAACAAAGAAAAAGCTGATGAAGAACTAAATAATATCATATTTCCTGAATTAAACAAAGCTGAACACCAAGACTTGAAGTGGATGTTGATAGTTGATAAAGAAGATAAATGTAATACCAATGATACTTTTAAGGCTAAGAAACTACCTGTGTCAAAATGGAAAGATTATGCTAAAGAAAACTCTTCTACTATTGATATAATAATTTTTAAAATGGTTATATCTGAAGGATGGGATATTCCTAGAGCTTGTATGTTATTTCAAATAAGAGATAGTAAAAGTAAGCAATTAGATGAACAAGTAATAGGCAGAGTTAGAAGAAATCCAAGATTATTAGATTTTGAAAATTTATCTGATGAAGCACAAAAACTAGCTATGACTTCTTGGGTATGGGGAATTATTCCTGAAGATGGAAAAAAAGTAAGAAATGTTAAATTATTTGATGAACAGCAGGACTTTATTAATAATATTCAAATTAAAACTACTATTCTAAAAAATTTAAGTGATAAAATAGATTTTAATGTAGAAGAGTTTTTAAAAACTAACGAAGGGCATGATCATTACATGAGTATTTTTGAAATGTTCAAGAAATTAAATAAAGCCGACAATGAGATAAAAAAGATATGTTATGACTATTCTGATAGCTATCAAAAATGGTGGAAATTTAATGAAAATATAGATAAAATCTTAACTGAAAATAATAAATATGAATGTGATTATCTTACTAGTATGACAATTAAACAAAATGATAATGGCGACGATAACATTGTTTCCTTTCCAATTGAGAGTATGTATGTGGATAACGGTAATTATGTTAATATAAATGACTGGGTTTGGAGAAGAAATGATGGTGCCGACAAGTTTTCATTTGATAGCGAAGCAGAAAGAGAATGGGCAAGTATTTTGCAAAGATTGTCCACTTCACATATTAAAAAAATAACAACGGGAAAGTTAAATTCTAACAGGATATATGCTACTAATGTATTTGGTGAAGATGAACAAGAAAGATTGGAAAAATATGATAAATACTTATGGGGTAAAAACTATATTTCAAATTCAGATATTAAGTTTGAATACTACCTTAATGGTAAACATTCATCATATCCTGATTTTGTGTTAGTAGATAATAATAATAAATTACATTTATTTGAAGTTAAAAGTGTTAACTTTTCTAATACACAGAATGCTAATTTTGATTCTGAATCATATAAAAAGAAAGTTGATGAACTTAAAAAATGTTATTTGGTAGCATCTAGTTTAACAAATCAAATATTCTATTTACCAGTATTGAGAAATGATGTTTGGAATATCACTAAACTGGAAAATGGAACTGTATCAACAATTACATTAGATATGTTTGAAGAATCGTTTAATTAGCAAAAAAATAAGTATTTTAATTATATGATATTTATATATTTATAGTGATTAAAAATGTGCAGATATCATTATATTATCTTTTTGGCCTACTTTATAAAGTCATTATAAATTATATTATAACTTACATTTTAACACTCTCTTTTTTGACATTGACTTCTAATTTATTTACGATATAATTATTATAATATAGCAATAGTTCTATGATATGAACTATTAGATGCTAAAATACTATATTCAGTTTATGAGTATAGTATTTTTT
>ULMK01034619.1_pt1 | contig 49537 bp, 62 predicted proteins | sample 1951621 | NCBI WGS metagenome assembly ULMK01 (sample SAMEA4835547, study PRJEB28245) | human gut metagenome | biome: gut microbiome; material: fecal sample | place: Denmark | collected 2008
GACAATAGCAAGCTGCCAGGTCCTTTTTTTATGTAAAAAATTTCAACACCAATATTTATTTAACACGCTATAAAGGCGTGTTTTTATTATATAAAAAATATTTTCATACATAATATTTGATACATATTTCGTAAAGGCGTAACATCAGATGTTGTTTTAAAATCAAAAAAACAACGATAAATACGCAATAATTTCGTTATGTAAATTCAAAACAATAAAACAAAAATTGTAAATATGTTACTTAACATAATTTTAAATGTTTTACAATAAAAATATGTAAAAAAGCCTTGATTTTTGTGTCATATTTCTTGAAACGTCCATGAAAAAATATTATATTAAACCCACTGTTTCGGATATAACTATTATTAAAGTAGGTTAACATAAATGTTGCAATTAAATGAGATTGGAATGAAATTATGGATAAAACTGAGTCAATTCATATAGAAAAAGAAAAGTCTAAAAAACAATCAAAGAAATTACATAAGATCATTGTTTTAATTGTTGTAATAGCATTCTCTTTCTTAATAGCGACGCAATGGATATCTGTACTTAGAATTCAGAGTTCTTCTATGTCACCAACTATTGATGCGGGACAAATTGTGATTGTCCTTAAAAAGAAGAAAGTCCAGACAGGAGATATAGTTGCTTATAGAAAGAAGAATAAATTATTTGTAAAGCGTGTGATTGCAGGTCAGGGGCAATACGTTGACATTGATCTGAATGGTAAGGTATCAGTTGATCATAAAAGCATCAAAGAAGATTATGTAGAAGAATTGTCTTTAGGCAAATGTGATATTAGCTTACCTCATCAAGTAGACCAATCTCATTGGTTTTGTATAGGAGATGAAAGAGAAGTCTCTGTTGATTCAAGAAGTTCAGTCATAGGGGATATCTCAGAAGATGAAATAGAAGGAGTCGTAGTTTTTAGTATTTGGCCACTCAATAAATTTAGAATAGTTCAATAGAAAGGAGGCGCCTTAGCGTATGAAAGTTGTTCAATATTTTAAACATGCAAGAAATTTAAATGCCTATAAGAAAAAATATAAACGCTTAACACATGCTTTATTATGTGTCTTTGTCTTATGTGCCGCCTTTGTATTGACAACCTATGCTGGGGCTGAAACACAAAATTTAGAGAATTACACATATGTTTCGTATTCACAATCATCTGATTTAGATGAAGAGGAAACGTTACAACTTCTTACTGTTGATGAGTCTACTCATCCCGTCTATGTCTTAAAGAAAAACAACATAGCATCTGTAAAGGTATCTACAGATAAGAATAGCGATGGTATAGAAAATGGTACTATTACACCTGATACCAAATATCTTAAACTTAAAGTGGAATTCAAGAATATCCATGCTGCTATACTAAACAATCAATATGGAGGATTTTTTGCATATGATCTTCCTGAATTCTTCCGTTCTACAAGTACAACAGAAAGACCGATTATTGATGATAATAATAAAGTAATTGGGAAAATTCATGTAGAAAATGGACAGGCTATAGTCACATATACAAAAGAATTCTTAGAGAGTCTAGGTGAACATGCAACACTTTCTGGAAACTTCTTTTTAGAAGGAGAAGTAGATTTGAGTACATTAGATAAAGACAATGGTTCTATACAAGCTACATTTCCTAATGGAAGTATTAAATTGGAATATGGTCCTCACTACTTAGAAAAGTACAGTGAGGTCAAAGTAGAAAAGTCTTATACAAAAGATCCAAACAGTGATTATATCAAATATACACTCACTGTATCAGCAGGTTCTGATGGCAGTCAAAATGTCTATGTGGTCGATAAGTTTACAACTTATAAAAATCTAGTCACTTATGCAGGGGATATCTCTCATACACCTACAGAACTAGGTATTACAGAAGATGGACAAAAGCCATATGAAACAAGAAATACAGATATAGCAGGTCAGATTTATTTAACGAATCAGCCTAATTCTGATAAAGAAATACCTGAGTCTGTAACTGATAGCACTAAGATTAACAAGCCGGGAAGTATTGTCTGGGCAGTAGATCAACTCGCTCCTAATGAATCAAGAACATTGACTTACTACGTCAAACTTACTGATAAACAAGATATCAGAAATAAGGATATTACTAATAAAGCATCAGTGCTTAATAAAAAAGGTAATGAAACATACTTAAAGGGGTCTTCTGAAAAAACATTCACTCCATCAATTAACTATGGTATGACGAAAAACATCATTTCTACGAATGGTAAACAGTATACAAAGGATCAAGATGGAAACTATATCGTTCAATATAGATTAAACTTCACTTTAAATGCGAATAGTAACTATCCTTTAAAGAATTATGCATTCTTTGATTATTTAAATTATAGTGGATTTGCGAACGATAATAAGATGTTACCTTATATCTCTTATATGCAGAATTCTATAGAGTTACATCAAATTGTAGGAAGCACAGATACGATTATTGATTCTTCTTTATATAAGGTCCAATGGGAAACAAATGGTACGAACTACAAAGATACATATGATGGTAATTCAAAACGTTTTAAGTTAAGTGGTACAGAAAACCATCCTATTACTATTAATCCAGGTGATTCATATTATGTAACATATAAACTTAAGATTAAACCAGAAGTCTATGCGGCAATGCAGGCAGGACAAGTATTAATCCAAAATATATATGCGAATGATGCAGATAACGCAAAGAAAGTCGCAGGTATGTTGGATCGAACAATTGCAAAACTTACTCTGAATGACTATACATGGATTCAAAAAATCAAAGATAGTAATCTTACTTCAAACGAGCAAACAATCCAGATGAATTCAGATGTCTATGTAAAGAAGAATAATGGTTATGAAAAAGATTCTTCAGTCAATAGTTTTGTAGTTCCACAAGGAAGTTATAAGTATACTGTTAATTTGAATCAATCACAGAATCAATTTGATATCACTCATGCAACCTTAAAGGATGCATTAAGTTCTGATATTATGCATTATGTTGGTTATGTAAAGATTACAGCTTATGAATACGATGAAAGTTATAATACCTATAAAGATAAAGAATCTAAATGGTTAGAGATAGACAAACAGAAATTATTTGAATTAAAGCTCTCTGAGCTTGGCTGGTCAAACAGTTATGGTTATCGTTTTGAATACTATGCACAAACAAAAGATTTAAGTGAAATTGGTCAAATTAAAGCGACTAATACATTTACATTAAATGGAGATGTAGTAAAAGGTGATCAAACCTTTAAATTCAATAATAAAACAGCCTCTCAAACAACACAGGTCAATGGTTTCTATAACCTGAATGTAAATAAGAGTGCCTGGTATTATGAAAGACCAGTAGAAAATGCGACTACTTGGGAAAATGGTGCATTCTATTGGGTTATTGAAGTCAATGGATCAGCTATTAGGGAAGGAACTCAAATTAGAGATGCAGTAGTAAAAGAAAACAACATCACTGATTCTTATTTGCATTCTGATTCTGTTGCAGGTATCTATCAAGGAAAGCTTACAAAACAGGTGGGTGCATGTAAGAACTATCAAGAGTTCTTAGACTCAAATAAAGGCTTAAAAGATAAAAGTGAGTTATTTGATCAGGAATATACAAACAATAAGAACTTTAGTGAAAACAAAAAGAGTGAATTAACACTGACTGCAAAACAAACAATCAATCTAGAAAATGATGAAAATATCTATATTATTGTGAAAACAGAACCTTCCAAGATTCCAACAGTCAATCGTACAACATTTGATTACAAGAATGAAGTGTTATTAAAAGATACGACAGATAAATCATTTAATAAACGAAATGATGCGACTCAATCTCTTCATGGTGGAGGAGATTTATTGAAGGAATTTAACTGTACATTTAGTTATGATGGAAAACAGGCCACTATTCTTACACCCGGTACAGATAAAAACACAAATAAAATAGCAAAAAATATATTAGACCAGACAACTGGTAATGGTATATATGCTTCTTGGGTCTTTAAAGTCAATTATGCAGGTGACTTAAAAGGAGACTACCGAGTATTAGAAGATATTCCAGAAGGTATGGAGTTAGGATATATACGTATCAAGTGGCATGGTACTAAAGCAGGATCTGTTGTATCTAAAGCAATAGATGGTTTAGGTGATGATTGGAAGCAGTATTCCAATACAGCAACGAATGACAACGGACAAAGTCAAAATACAACCTATTACTATAATAAGACTACAAATAAAGCTCTTATTAAACTAGGTGAATTTGAGAATAAACATACAAGAGATGAATGTTCTATCGATGTACAGGTTGTCTGTCGTGTGACTGATTCTAAAGTCTTACTAGGTGGTGAGTCTAAGACATTTGCGAATAAGGTAACTCTCCAGGATGAGAATGGAGAAGAACATTTAGCAACCGCTAGCTCCACCGCAGCACTTCAGAAGAATAGCTTAGATAAAAGTCATCCAGATACTTTTAAAGGACAAACAATCAAATATACAATTACTGCCAATACTCTTGCACAAAAGCTTCCATCTAATGATGGCAATAAGCTGACTTTAGTAGATGAGTTAGGCGATACATTAGAATTAGATATCACAAGTATTGAAGCAAAAGATGATGCTGGAGAAACCGTAGATATAGAAAAAGCATTTAATCCAGAAACTAATACTTTAGAAATCTCAATTCCTAATGAAAAGAAAATCATTATTATTTATACAGTCACCGTCAACATTCCACCAGATACAACATCCAAAGTATCTAATAAGGTTTATTGGAAGTCATATGGTAGTAATGGTGGTAAAAATGATGTCATACCTGACTTTAAATACAATTTAAATGCAGGTGGAAGTACTACAAGTACAGAAAACCCTGAACTTTCTATTAAGAAGATTGATCAGGATAATGCGAATCCAATGAGTGGGGTCACATTTGATATATATGAATGTGAATTAAAAGGAGATACTATTCAACGTACTCAAAAGACAACAAGTGGTCAAACAGTAAATGGAGTATTTACTGTAAAAGCACCATTTGTGACTTCCTATAACAAAATATATGAAGTAAAGGAAAAAAATACACCGGATGGATATGTGGAGGACGATAGTTCTTACTATATTATCTGTGTAGATAAAAAGAATAGTGATGATTATACAGACTATGTAAAACAATGTATTGCTTATTTTGATAAACAATCAAATAAGAAATATAAAGTCGCATACTCATCTACAGATTTTAACTTAACTATATATAACTCTCAGAAAGGTATAGTAGTTAAAAAAGCATTTATTAATAATGCAGCGGGTACTTCTCACAAACCAGTGAGTGGAACATATACATTTGGACTATATGACAATTCAGAAGGGACTGGTTCACCACTACAAGTAAAAACTATTACTTATAGTACAGGTGAAACAGAAGAGAAGTACATGAAGTTCATCAATCTTGATCTAGATACTACATATTATGTATTTGAATTAGATGATGAAGGTAATCCAATCGCTGATACTTCTCAAGAAGTAACAGTGAATAAACTACCTTATGTCGTAGATTATAAAGTAAATAAAGAATCTACAAGTAAGGCAGCTATAGGAGATGAAGTCATAGTGACTAATAGTCTCCGTACAAAGAAGCTACCTTCTTCAGGTAGCCGATTAACCCTGATTTACAGACAATTAGGACTAGTACTGGTAGGAACTAGTTTTATTGTTCAGTTGATCATATATAAAAATCGCGAGAAGAAGATAAGAGAAGAGGAGAGAGGGAAATGAAATTAATGAAAAGAATTTTAGCTATTGTCTGCACTTTTGTGATGATTATTTCAATGGCTACTGGTGTTAATGCGGTAGATGATACGTCTGCTGCAGCAACAACTGCAACAAAAGAAAAAGGTAGTATTACACTTCAAAAGGCAGTCGTAGGAGACACATATAAGGTGTATAAGATCTTGTCACTTGAAAGTTATGGTAAAGCTAATAATGCTTATTCATATAAGAAAACTGGTGATAAATGGGATGAATTTGTTACCACAGGCAAAGGTGCCGATTTTTTTTGAGACAAATTCTGATAATTATGTGATACTTAAGAAAAATTTAAGTAACGATAATGCAGTTCGTCAGCTTGCAATTGATGCAATTGATTTTGTGCACGCAAACAGTGATGTTAAACCAACAAAATCTGTAACTGCAATAGCAACTTCTAAAACTACAACAACTTCAGTTGTATTTGATGGTTTAGATTTAGGTTACTATGTAGTTGAATCAACTTCAGGAACAGCTTGTGCTATTACAACTACAAATCCAGATGCTACAATTAGCAACAAGCATGATAATCCAAGCGTTAACAAGTTAATTATAGAGGGTGGTGTAATAAGTGAAGATAAAAAGATGAACTCTGTGAACGTTGGAAAAGACGTAGGATTCCAAACAACTATTAACGTAAAACCTGGTGCTAAAAACTATGTTTTACATGATATTATGGATAAAAATTTACAATTTGTTTATGTTGGACATGTTTATTATAAAAATAAAGACAATAAAAATGTAAATTTGACTCATCAAAGTTTAGGTCAATCTAATGGAGATTTTGTTGTTACTCAATCTGAACTAGGTGATAACTGTACTTTCGAACTAAAATTTACTGATAAATTCTATTCTGAAAATAAAGTAGCTATTGATAGTAAAGAAATAACAACAATTTATGTAGAATATGTTGCAATAGTAAAGGATGATGCACCTATTAACACTGCAATGAAGAACACAACATATTTAACATATGGTGACAACAATTTAAAGACTGATGAATCTGAAACAAAAACTTATACTTATGGTATTCCAGTATTCAAATACACTGGAAATGATGTAGGTCTTGCAGGTGCGAAGTTCATTTTATTAAAAAATAAAAATGCAGATGAATCAGATGCAATCAAATTCACTCAAGCTGGTAAAAAATATACTTATGCTGCTGATCAGACAAGTGCAGCTGCAACTACAACTTTAGTATCTCCTGATCTTGGACATTTTACAATTCAAGGTTTACAAGCAGATACTTACTATCTCAAAGAAACAGAAGCACCAAAAGGTTACAACAAAATCTCTGAACCTATTAAGATTGTTGTTGGAACTGATGAAAATGGTAAGCAAATAATCACAGTGTCTGATAAGAGTGTTGATGAAGTAAAAGTTCAAAACAACACAGGTTCATTATTACCTAGTACCGGTGGTATGGGTACAACATTAATCTATGTTGTAGGTTCTATTTTAGTTTTAGCTTCTGGTATAGTATTATTCTCTAAGAGAAAAGAAGGAACTAACTAATTATATAAATATATTATTTAGGGAATGATCTTCATTCCCTATTAGTTATTAAAGGAGAGGATTGTAAAGATGAGAAAACATATTTCGACAATTATCGCAGTACTCATTTTTATTACAGGAATCTCCTTATTGCTTTATCCAACAGTAAGTGAGTGTTGGAATTCATTATATCAATCAAAAGTAGTCGCAAACTACTCTGATAAAATGAAGAAGATGACACAAAAACAAAAACAGGCTGCAATAGATGCGGCTGTTGCTTACAATAAGACATTAGTATTAAATGATGCACGTTTTACTCCTACAGAGGAACAATCAGCTACATACAATAGCTTATTGGATGCGGATGGTTTAGGAATGATGGGTTATATTGTTATTCCGAAGATTAGCTGTAAGCTCTCTATTCATCATACAGTGAATGATTCTGTCCTACAGGTAGGTGTAGGACATCTAGAAGGGTCTAGCTTACCTGTTGGAGGTAAATCAACACATTGTGTCTTATCTAGCCATAGAGGTCTTCCAAGTGCCAAACTCTTTACAGAGCTAGATGAACTAGTAAAAGGGGATATCTTCTATCTTCATGTCTATGACCGTGTATTAACATATAAAGTAGACCATATCGTAACTATTGAACCAGATGACTATAGTTTATTTGAAATAGAAGAAGGAAAAGATTTATGTACATTATTTACATGTACACCCTATGGAATCAATACACAGCGTTTAGTTGTACGAGGACATCGTATTTCTGATGCCCTTGATGGTGCTAAGCTCAATGGTGATGCAATTAAGATCAATGAATATATTGTCGCAATCTGTATTGCGGTTATTATCTTATGTACAGGTTATACTGTTGGTAAGGCGATAAAGAAAATTAAAAGGCATAAAGTATAGAACACACCTTCATAGGTGTGTTCTCTTATACCCTGAACACTAGATCATTGTATACAATCTTATTTGAGATAGATTCAGATACGTAAAAAATGACCTTTTGAAAAGAAAATCAACTAATTTTATATTATTTTCTAAATGTTTGCGCTTACATTAATAATTCAAAAAGCATTGAATAAACCAATGAAAAATTTATTAAAAAAACCTAAAAAAAGTGTAAAAAGGGGTTGATTTCTCTGTTTTATTACGGTATTATATGACCGTTGTGAAACGCGAAGATGTGCGAGGTTGCTGAAACGCTGACAGCCGTTGTCATGAATGGAAGAGTGCTCAGGGAATTCGCATTGAGCGTTGTCTAACGAATAGACAAGGAGGAATAATCATGGCAAACAACAAAATCAGAATCAGACTTAAGTCTTTCGATCACAAGATCCTAGACGCATCTGCAGAAAAGATCGTAGCTGCAGCTAAGAAGTCTGGCGCTCAGGTAGTTGGTCCTGTACCATTACCTACAGAAAAGGAAATTTATACGATCTTAAGAGCAGTTCACAAGTATAAGGATTCTCGTGAACAGTTCGAAATCAGAACTCACAAACGTTTAATCGACGTAGTGAACCCTACACCGGAAACAGTTGATGTTTTAACTAGATTAGAAGTACCAAGTGGTGTAGATATTGAAATTAAGTTATAAGAAAGGTAAAAGGTGTAACTCATGAAAGGAATCTTAGGTCGTAAGATCGGAATGACTCAAGTTTTCACAACTGATGGTAAGTTAATCCCAGTTACAGTTATCGAAGCAACTCCAAACGTAGTTCTTCAGAAGAAGACTGTTGAAACTGATGGATACAACGCAATCCAGGTTGGTTTCGAAGACAAGAGAGAAAAGCTTGCAAACAAGCCAGAAAAAGGTGTGGTTGCTAAAGCAAACACAGCTCCTAAGCGCTTCATTAAGGAATTTCGTTATGACGAAATGATGAGTTATGAAGTTGGACAGACAGTATCTGTTGATAGCTTTGTAGCTGGTGAAGTAGTTGACGTAACAGGTACAAGTAAAGGTAAAGGCTATCAGGGTGTTATCAAGAGACACGGACAGCACATCGGTCCAAAGGGACATGGTTCTGGAGCTCACAGAATCGTAGGTTCTATGGGTCCAATCGCTCCAAACAGAATTGCTCCTGGTAAGAATCTTCCAGGTCAGATGGGTGGAAACACAAGAACAGTTCAGAATCTTGAAATTGTTGCAGTTGATGCAGAAAAGAACGTATTACTAGTTAGCGGATCAGTACCTGGTCCAAAGAAAGGCTTAGTAATCGTTAAGTCTGGTATCAAGGCAAACGGAAAAACAAACGAAGCTGCTGAATTAGTAAATTATGCTACTGAAGCAGTTGCAGAATAATGAAGTGGAAGGAGGAAAAACTAATGTTGAATATTGCATTATTTAATCAGAATGGTGAAAAATTAAACGATTTAGAACTTAACGAAAACGTATTCGGAATCGAACCAAATAACCAGGCAATCTTTGATGTAGTCTTACTACAGAGAGCTTCATTAAGACAGGGTACTCACAAGGTGAAGAATCGTCACGAAGTTTCAGGCGGTGGAAAGAAACCTTGGAGACAGAAGGGTACAGGACGTGCTAGACAGGGTTCTATCCGTGCACCACAGTGGCGCGGTGGAGGAATTGTCTTTGGTCCTACTCCAAGAAGCTATGACTTCAAGATTAACAAGAAAGTTAAGAATCTTGCATTAAGATCTGTATTATCACAGAAAGTAATCGATCAGGAATTAGTTGCTTTAGATAATCTTACTTTTGATACAATCAAGACTAAGAATGTTGTTAATTTCTTAGGTAACTTCGAAAACCCAAGAAAGACATTAATCGTTGTTGATACATTAGAAGAAAACTTAGTATTATCTGCTAGAAACGTTCCTGGTGTTAAAGTTATCGAAGCTAGAAACGTAAACGTTTATGACGTTATGGATTGCACAAAGCTTATGATGACTGAAAAAGCTATCAAGGCAGTTGAGGAGGTACTAAAATAATGGCTCACATTACTGACGTACTAAGAAAACCTGTTTTAACTGAAAAGACTATGAAGTTAATGCAGGAAGAAAACAAATATACTTTCGATGTTGCTTTATCATCAAACAAGACTGAAATCAAACAGGCTGTAGAAGCTATGTTCAATGTTAAGGTTACTAGCGTAAACACAATCAACGTTAGAGCTAAGACTAAGAGAGTTGGTCGTTATGTTGGTAAGACTGCTAGAAGAAAGAAAGCAATCGTAACTTTAGCAGAAGGTAACAGCATCAATTTATTCGGTGAAGAAGAATAATTAATATAAACTATTGAAATGCACTCCATTTCAGATATTTAAATAGGAGGATTAAACATGCCAATTAAAGCATATAAGCCTACAAGTAACGGTCGTAGAAACATGACTGCTTTGACTAAAGAAGAAATCACTACTTCTACTCCAGAGAAGTCATTACTTGCTCCTTATAAGAAAAAAGGTGGCCGTAACAACATGGGTCAGATCACTACTAGACATCATGGTGGTGGACATAAGAGAAAATACAGAGTTATTGATTTTAAGCGTAACAAGGATGGAGTACCTGGTAAGGTTGCTACTATCGAATATGATCCAAACAGATCTGCAAACATCGCTTTAATCAATTACGCTGATGGTGAAAAGAGATATATCCTAGCTCCTAAGGGACTAGAAGTAGGAACTGTAATTGTTTCTGGTGAAACTACTGACGTTAAAGTTGGTAACTGTATGGAAATGGGTAACATGCCTGAAGGTACAACTATCCACAATATTGAAATGCATCCTGGTAAGGGCGGACAGTTAGCTCGTTCTGCTGGTGTTTCAGCTCAGATCCTTGGTTCTGAAGAAAAATATGTAATTGTTAGACTTCAGTCTGGTGAAGTAAGAAAATTCTTAAAGAAGTGCCGTGCTACAGTTGGTGCTGTAGGTAACGAAGACCATGGTCTTGTTAATTACGGTAAAGCTGGACGTATGAGATGGAAAGGTGTTAGACCTACTGTTCGTGGTTCTGTAATGAACCCTAATGACCATCCACATGGTGGTGGTGAAGGTAAAACTTCAATCGGTCGTAAAGCTCCACTTACTCCTTGGGGTAAGAAAGCTCTTGGTGTTAAGACTAGAAACAGCAAGAAACATTCTAACAGATTGATCGTACGTCGTCGTAATGCTAAATAAGAAGGAGGATAAGTAATCATGGCAAGAAGTTTAAAAAAGGGACCTTTCGTCGATGAACATTTGATGAAAAAGGTTGAAGCATTAAATGCTGCTGGTAAAAAAGAAGTTATCAAAACTTGGTCAAGACGTTCTACTATTTTCCCTCAGTTTATTGAGCATACTTTCGCAGTATACAATGGTAAAGAACATATTCCAGTTTATGTAACAGAAGATATGGTTGGTCATAAGTTAGGAGAATTTGCTCCAACTAGAACATTCAAAGGCCACACAGCCAATGATAAGGCTGCTTAATAAATAGGAGGATTTGAACATGGAAGCAAGAGCAACAGCAAAAACTATTCGTGTATCACCTCAGAAAGCTAGATTAGTCGTTGACTTAGTCCGTGGTAAGTCAGTTAAGGAAGCACTCGGAATTCTTGAATTCACAAACAAGAGTGCTACTCCTGCTATTATCAAGGTTGTTAACTCTGCTAAGGCTAACGCTGTTAATAATGAAGGTGCAGACGAAGATAAGTTATATATTAAGAAGATTTATGTTGACGAAGGTCCAACATTAAAGAGATTCCGCGCAAGAGCTAAAGGTTCTGGAACTCAAATTTTAAAGAGAACATGCCACATCACTTGTGTGGTTGAAGAAAGATAGGAGGACGAACAATGGGTCAGAAAGTAAGTCCAGTTGGATTCCGTGTTGGTGTTAACCGTGATTGGAGTTCAAGATGGTATGCTGATAAGAAAGACTTTGCTAATTACTTATTAGAAGACGTTAAGATCCGTGAATTCTTAATGGCTAAGTTAAAGAAAGCATACGTAGCAAAGATCGATATTGAAAGATCAAAGAAACGCGTCAATATCTTTGTTCACACATCAAGACCTGGTGTAGTGATTGGTAAAGACGGAGAAGCCATTGATGCTTTAAGAAAAGAATTAATGGGTCTTATCAGTGATAAGAAAGTATTTATCAACGTAGTAGAAATTAAGAATGCTGATACTAACGCTCAGTTAGTAGCTGATAGAATAGCAGAACAGCTTGAAAACCGTGCTTCATTCAGAACAGTTCAGAAGAGAGCTATTCAGAATGCAATGAGAAACGGTGCTAAAGGTATTAAGACTTCAGTTTCAGGTCGTTTAGGCGGTGCTGATATCGCTAGAAGTGAAGGATATTCTGAAGGTGTAGTTCCACTACATACAATCAGAGCTGACATTGATTATGCCACTGCAGAAGCTGCTACTACTTATGGTAAGCTAGGAGTTAAAGTCTGGATTTGTAAGGGAGAAATTCTTCCTGCAAAGAAGAAAGGGGATAAATAATCATGTTGATGCCTAAGAGAACAAAATATAGAAGACCTCATAGAGTTAAATATGAAGGTAAGGCTAAGGGCGGTAAGACAGTTGCTTTCGGTGACTTCGGTTTAGTAGCTCTTGATGGTGCTTGGATCACTTCAAGACAGATTGAAGCAGCTCGTATCGCAATCAACCGTCATATGAACCGTGGTGGTAAGGTTTGGATTAGAATCTTCCCACACTTAGCAAAGACTAAGAAGCCTTTGGAAGTACGTATGGGTTCAGGTAAAGGTGCTCCAGAACAGTGGGTAGCTGTAGTTAAGAAAGGCCGCGTAATGTTCGAAGTTGGTCAGATTGATGAAGCAACTGCTCGTGAAGCATTAAGACTTGCTTCTCATAAGTTACCTGTCAGATGCAAGATTATTGGAAGAGGTGAGTAACTCATGAAAGTACAAGATATTAGAAGTATTGAAACAAAAGATCTACTTGTGAAAGTAGAAGAATTCAAAAAAGAGTTATTTAGTTTAAGATTTCAGCAGGCAACTGGTCAGCTTGAAAATACTGCTCGTATCAAAGAAGTAAGAAAATCAATCGCAAAGATCAAAACAGTTATTAGAGAAAGAGAACTTGAAAAGTAGGAGAGAGATTATGGAAAGAAATAACAGAAAAGTCTATACTGGCACAGTCATCTCTACTAAGATGGACAAAACTATAACTGTACTTGTTGAAACACATGTAAAGCATAAATTATACGGAAAGCGTATGAATTCATCAAAGAAATTCCATGCACATGATGAAAATAATGAAGCACGTGTTGGAGATACAGTAAAGATTATGGCAACAAGACCATTATCTGCAACAAAGCGTTTCCGTTTAGTAGAAATCGTAAAGAAAGCAGAAATTATCTAATACAGTCTGAAAGGAGGTCACTACTATGATCCAGAACGAAAGTAGATTAAAAGTTGCTGACAATACAGGCGCTAAAGAAGTTTTAGTTATCAGAAACCTTGGTGGTTCAAATAGAAAGACAAGTAGCATCGGTGATGTCGTTGTTGCTACTGTAAAGCAAGCGGCTCCAGGCGGAACTGTAAAGAAGGGTGAAGTCGTTAAAGCTGTTATCGTTAGAACAAGATACGGTGTACAGCGTGAAAACGGTTCAGTAATCCGTTTCGATGATAACGCATGCGTAATCATTAAAGATGACAATACACCTAAGGGTACACGTATCTTTGGCCCAGTCGCTAGAGAGTTAAGAGATGCTGATTTCATGAAAATCGTATCATTAGCTCCTGAAGTATTATAGGAGGAACGAAAGATATGAAATTACGTGTAGGTGATACAGTACAGGTCATTGCAGGCAGCGAAAAAGGCAAGACTGGCGAAATTCTTGCAATTAAAGGTAATAGAGTTGTCGTTGAAGGTGTCAAGAAGGTAACAAAGCATGTTAAACCTTCTCAGGCAGATCCTGAAGGCGGAATCATTACTGTAGAAGCTCCAATCGATGCTTCTAATGTTGTTTACTATGATACAAAAGCTAAGGAAATCGTTAAACTTGGCTACAAAATTGAAGATGGTAAAAAAGTACGTGTTAATAAGAAAACAGGTGCTGTAATCGAAAATAAGAAGAAATAAGGGGAAGGAGGATAATACATGAACCGTTTACAGGAACGTTATACAAACGAAATCACAAAGAACTTAATGAAGAAGTTCGGTTATGAATCTACAATGCAGATTCCTAAAATGGAAAAGATCGTTATTAATATCGGTGTTGGTGATGCAGTCAACAATTCTAAATTCTTAGAAGAAGCTGTAGAAGAATTGACATTAATCTCAGGTCAGAAGCCAATCGTTACTACTGCTAAGAAATCAATCGCTGGTTTCAAGGTACGTGAAGGTCAGGCTATCGGATGTAAAGTCACTTTACGTGGTGAAAGAATGTATGAATTCTTAGATAAGTTAGTAAGTATTTCACTTCCTCGTGTAAGAGACTTCAGAGGAGTACCTAAGAATTCATTTGATGGAAGAGGTAACTACACTTTAGGTGTTAAAGAACAGTTAATCTTCCCTGAAATTGATTTCGATAAGGTTGCAAAGTTAAGAGGTATGGATATCGTATTTGTTACTACTGCAAAGACTGACGAAGAAGGTCGCGCTTTATTAACAGAACTTGGCATGCCTTTTGCTAAATAATTAGGAGGACAGAATTATGGCAAAAACATCAATGAAAGTTAAACAGCAACGTCCTCAGAAATACAAAGTTCGTGAATATACTAGATGCGAACGTTGTGGACGCCCACATTCAGTTATTAGAAAATTCAAGTTATGCCGTATTTGCTTCAGAGAATTAGCTTATAAAGGTGAAATTCCTGGTGTTAAGAAGGCAAGCTGGTAATTTATAAGTCACATACGGAAGGAGGACATATAAATGGTTACAACAGATCCAATTGCAGATATGTTAACTAGAATTCGTAATGCGAATCAGCAGAAACATGAAACTGTTTCTATCCCTTACTCAAACCTAAAGAATGATTTAGCAAAAATCTTAAAGAATGAAGGTTTTGTTACTGACTTCGAAGTGAATGAAGAAGGAAATCATAAGAATATTGTTATTACATTAAAATATAAAGGTAACGAAAGAGTTATCACTGGTTTAAAGAGAGTTTCTAAACCAGGTTTACGTCAGTATGCTAAAGTGAACGAAATTCCTAAAGTATTAAATGGTTTAGGTATCGTAGTATTATCTACTTCTCAAGGACTTATGACTGATAAAGAAGCAAGAGCTAAGAATATCGGTGGAGAAGTATTAGCTTATATCTGGTAATAAAATTATTTAGGAGGTCAAACAATGTCTCGTATTGGTAAAAAGATTATTATCGTACCTGAAGGTGTAAACGTAGACGTTGCTGCTGATAACACTGTCACTGTTACAGGTCCTAAGGGAACTCTTACAAGAAAGTTCTCTGATTTAATTACTATCGAAGTAAATGGTAATGAAATTGAATGTAAGAGACACAGTGAAGAAAAAACAAACAAGCAGTTACATGGTACAACTAGAGCTTTAATTGCAAACATGATCGAAGGCGTTAAAGATGGTTTCTCTAAGAAACTTGAAATCGTTGGTATCGGTTATAGAGCTCAGATGCAGGGTAATAAATTAGTAATGAATATTGGTTATTCACACCCAGTAGAAGTTGAAATCGAAGAAGGTGTGAAAGTTGAATGTCCATCAGCTACTGAAATCACAGTATCTGGTATCTCTAAAGAAAGAGTTGGACATGTCGCTTCAGTAATCAGAGCTTGGAAGAAACCTGAACCTTATAAGGGTAAAGGTATTAAATATTCTGATGAACATATCATCAGAAAAGAAGGTAAAACTGCTGGTAAGAAGTAGTTATAAACTAAGGAGGAAAATCGAATCATGGCAAAGAATGAATCACGTAACGTTATCCGTTTAAGACGTCATGCTAGAGTTCGTAATAAGATTTCTGGAACTCCAGAAAGACCACGTCTTAATGTGTTCCGTTCAAACTCTCATATTCATGCACAGATCATCGATGACACTAAGGGTGTAACTCTTGTATCAGCATCTTCTGTAGACATGAAGTTAGAAAATGGTTCAAACATTGAAGCAGCTGCTGCTGTTGGTGCAGAAATCGCTAAGAGAGCACTTGCTAAAAATATTGATGTAGTAGTATTCGACCGTGGTGGTTATATCTATCATGGTAGAGTAAAGGCACTTGCAGAAGCTGCAAGAGAAGCTGGATTAAAATTCTAAGAGGGAGGTCAAATAATGGAAGAACGTAAACCTAGAGAAAACTCTAGAAGAGGCAATAACCCTAGAAGAAACAGAAAAAACAACAGAAGACAGAGAGCTCCTAAGGAATTCGAAACTAGAGTTGTTACTATCAACCGTGTTACTAAAGTTGTTAAGGGTGGACGTAAAATGCGTTTCGCTGCTTTAGTAGTAATTGGTGATAGAAAGGGTCGTGTTGGTTTCGGTACAGGTAAAGCTAACGAAGTACCTGATGCAATTAGAAAAGCTGAAGAAGCTGCTAAGAGAAACCTTATCACTGTTCCATCAATTAATGGTACAATCCCTCATGAAATTACAGGTAACTTCAAGTCTGGTTCAGTATTCTTAAGACCAGCTGCAAAAGGTACTGGTATCATCGCTGGTGGACCTGTCCGTGCAGTTGTTGAATTAGCAGGTTACTCTGATATCTTATCTAAGTCACTTGGATCAAGAACTCCAATTAACATGGTAAGAGCAACAATCGAAGGTTTAGCATCATTAAAGACTGCTGAACAGGTAGCAGAATTAAGAGACATCACAGTCGAAAAGATTTATGGATAGGAGGAGCGTAAAAATGGCAGAAAATAAAAAAGTTGTGATTACGCTTGTAAAAAGCCCTATTGGTGGTAAAGAAAACCAGAAGGCTACTCTTAAAGCGTTAGGATTAAACAAAATGCATGCTTCTGTTGAAAAGTATGAAACAGAAACAATCAAAGGCATGATCAACGCAGTAAGACACCTAGTAAAAGTTGAAGACAAGTAGGAGGTGTAAACAATGAAATTACATGAACTCAAATACAATGACGGCGCACGTCGTAACAGAAATCGTGTAGGTCGTGGTACAAGCTCTGGTAATGGTAAGACATCTGGTAGAGGTCAGAAAGGTCAGGGCGCTAGATCTGGTGGAGGTAAGAAACCAGGATTTGAAGGTGGACAGACTCCATTATTCATGCGCTTACCAAAGCGTGGCTTCACTAATCATAATGCTAAGGAATATGCAATCATCAACGTTGAAGACTTAAACAAGTTCGAAAATGGTGCTGTTGTAGATTTAGAAGCAGTTATGGAAGCTAAGCTAGTTAAGAAAGCATTAGACGGTTTAAAAGTCTTAGGCAGAGGCGAATTAAATGTTGCTTTAACAGTAAAGGCTAGCAAATTCTCAAAATCAGCTGTAAAGGCAATTGAAGCTGCAGGTGGAAAAACTGAGGTGATCTAAGATGCTAAACTTTTTTAAAGAAGTATTTAAAAAAGGTGAATTGCGTCGTAAGGTCGTCTTTACACTAGGTATACTATTCGTATTCCGTTTAGGAGCAGGCATTGTGATTCCTTATATTGATACAAGTGCAATCACAAGCGCTGCTACCTCTTCAGGAATCTTCGGAATTATGAATATGCTTGGTGGAGGAACATTGGAGAAATTCTCATTATTTTCTTTGGGGGTTTCTCCTTATATTACATCTTCTATTATTATTGAGTTATTATCTATGGATGTTGTCCCAGCTTTAACTCAGTGGAATAAAGAAGGTAATACAGGTAAAAAGAAAAAGGATAAAGTAACTCGTGTGTTAACGCTTGCATTAGCAATAATTCAAGGTGGGTCATTGACATATGCATTCGATAAGGGTTATAGTATTCTAGCGAGTAGTTCTATTTGGACATACGTCTATGTAGTTATAGTTATGGCTGCAGGTTCTATGTTCACAATGTGGTTAGGTGATCAGATTACTATTAAAGGTGTAGGTAATGGTACTTCACTATTGATCTTCACTGGTATCGTCGCTAACCTTCCAAATAGTTTTATCTCGTCTTTTAAATCAATGGTTACATTCGGAAGTGCTTATAAGACTGCAACAAGCTTAGCTTGGTACATCTTATTTGTTATCGTATATTTAGCCATTGTCGTGTTTGTTGTATTTGAAGAAGGAGCAATTAGAAAAATTCCTATTATCTATGCAACAAATACACAGACAGTCATGCATACTAAGGAATCTACTAATCTTCCAATTAAGATTAATAGTTCTTCAGTTATTCCAGTTATCTTTGCTGCATCAGTTTTAGCAGCACCAAGAACAATCATTAGTTTCATGAAGTCTACTTCTACAACGAAGATGATTGACAATATTTTGAATTATCAGAAACCTATAGGATTTGTTCTCTATATCGTTATGATTATTCTATTCACATTCTTCTATTCTAATTTACAGATCGACGCTAAGAAGATCAGTGAAGATTTAAAGAAGAGTGGTGGCGCAATTCCTGGTGTTCGTACTGGTGATGATACAAAGAAATATATCGGAACTGTCTTAAATCGTGTAACTGTGGTAGGATCTCTATTCCTAGCAATCATTGCATCTATTCCAATCATCGCTCCAGAAATCTGGAAGATGACATCAAATAATGCATTGTCTCTAGGGGGTACAGGATTGATTATCGTAACTGGTGTTGCGTTAGAAACTGTAAGAGCAATAAAAAGTATGTTGACAAGAAGAGAATATCATGGTTATATAAGAAAGTAGCAATTAGAAGGAGGAATAGAATTTGAATATTATTCTTATGGGCCCTCCTGGGGCAGGCAAAGGAACTCAGGCTAAAAAATTAGTGGAGGAGTACGGCTTGTACCAGATCTCAACTGGTGACCTTTTTAGAAAAGCTTTAAAGGAAAAAACAAAGTTCGGGGTAATTGCTAGTTATTTTATTCAATTTGGGCATCTTGTTCCAGATGAATATACAGTTGAAATGGTAAGGGAATTCTTAAAGGAAAATATTGATTCTTTTAAGAACGGTTTTATTCTTGATGGTTTCCCAAGAACTATCATTCAGGCTAGAGAACTAGAAAGTATCGCGAAAGAATTTGGCTTTGATATTGATGCGGTCATCAATATTGATGTGCCATCTGAAAAGTTAATCAAGAGACTTTCAGGTCGTAGAACTTGTAAGGATTGTGGAACCACTTATCATGTCGTTTTCAATCCACCAAAAACTGAAGGCGTATGCGACAAGTGTGGTGGAGAACTCTATCAGCGTCCTGATGAGAGCGAAGAAGCTGTACAGGTTAGACTTGATACTTATGAAAAGCAGACTAGACCACTTATTGACTATTATACAATGAAGGGCGAATTAACTAACGTTAATGGCGACCAGTCTATGGATGCTGTTTATGCAGATATCAAGAAAAATCTGGAGGCCAAATAATGATTACAATCAAGGATGAACGTGAAATTGACCTAATGAGACATGCTGGTCATGTTGTAGGTTTAGTTCATCAGGAACTCGCTAAATGGCTTAAACCGGGTTTAACAACAGAACAGGTATCTGATTTCTGTGAAAAGATTATAAGAAAGAATGGTTGTACACCATCTTTCTTAAATCTTTATAATTTTCCTGGTGCTGTTTGCACGTCTGTAAATGATGTTGTCGTTCATGGCATTCCTAATGGTTATGTACTTAAAGATGGAGATATTATCTCTGTGGATGTAGGTGCATGCTGGAAAGGATATCATGGGGACTCTGCGTGGACATTTGCGATTGGCAATGTGTCTCCACAGGCTAAACATCTTATGGAAGTATGTGAACAGTCGCTTTATGCTGGTTTAGAACAAGTTAAACCAGGTAACAGAGTTTCTGATATTTCACATGCTGTTCAGACTTACCTTGAAAGTCATGGCTGCTCAACGCCTAGAGACTATACAGGACATGGCATTGGCACAGAGGTTCATGAAGATCCTAGCATTCCTAACTGGGGTGAACCAGGCAGAGGACCAAAATTAAGAAAAGGTATGTGTATTGCAGTTGAACCTATGGCGCACTTAGGCAAAGCCGAGGTTAAAGTAATGGATGATAATTGGACAGTAAAGACTGCAGACCATTCATTAGCTGCACATTATGAACATACTGTAGCTATCACTGAAGATGGCTATGAAATCATGACAAAGGTACATAAGGAGTTGATCGATTTTGGCAAAGAAGAAAGATGACGTAATTGAAGTCCAGGCAACGGTCGTAGAGACATTACCAAACGCAATGTTTAAAGTCCAGCTGGATAATGGAGTAGTTATTTTAGCTCACGTTTCTGGTAAAATCCGTATGAATTACATTCGCATTTTACCAGGGGACAAAGTAACAGTAGAAATTTCTCCATATGATTTAACACGTGGGCGAATCACATTTAGACACAAATAGATCTTCCCAAAGGAGGCAGACACAAGATGAAAGTAAGACCATCTGTAAAACCAATCTGCGATAAGTGCAGAGTAATCAAGCGTAAGGGTAGAGTAATGGTAATCTGTGAAAACCCAAAGCATAAACAGAGACAAGGTTAATTATTTTTAGGAGGAACAATAGACAATGGCTCGTATAGCTGGTATTGATATCCCACGCGATAAGCGTGTGGTAGTTTCTTTAACTTATATCTATGGTATTGGTCCAACAACAGCTAAGAAAATCTTAGCAGCTGCTGGCGTTTCTGAAGATGTTAGAGTAAAGGATCTTACAGAAGAAGAAGAAACAAAAATTCGTAAAGAAGTTGAACATATTAAAACTGAAGGTGACCTTCGTAGAGAAACTCAGTTAAACATTAAGAGATTAATGGAAATTGGTTGCTACAGAGGGCTTCGCCATCGTAAAGGACTTCCAGTACGTGGACAGAGAACTAAGACTAACGCTAGAACGCGTAAAGGTAAAGCTACTCCAATTGCTGGAAAGAAGAAGTAGTAGGAGGCAGAACAAATGGCAAAACAAGTTGTACGTGGTAAAAAACGTGTAAAGAAGAATATAGCAAAAGGTATTGCTCATGTTCATTCAACATTCAACAATACAATCGTAACAGTTGCTGATGAACACGGTAACGTTATTAGCTGGTCAAGCGCTGGTGCTCTTGGATTCAAAGGTTCAAGAAAATCTACTCCATATGCTGCTCAGATGGCTGCTGAAGCTGCTGCAAAGGCATCTATGGATCATGGTATGAAATCTGTTGAAGTATGTGTAAAAGGTCCTGGTCCAGGACGTGAAGCTGCTGTTAGAGCTCTTTCAGCTGCTGGTTTAGAAGTAACTGCAATCACTGACGTTACTCCAATCCCACATAACGGATGTCGTCCACCAAAACGTCCTCGTGGATAATTTGATTTATATTACATTTATATAAAATAAATATCTCAAAGAGGAGGGAAACAATGCAAAAGTTTGAAAAAGCAAATTTCACTGTTGATACATACAATGAAGATGAAAATTATGGTAAGTTTATCATCGAACCTTTAGAAAGAGGTTTTGGTACTACTTTAGGTAACTCTTTAAGAAGAGTATTATTATCATCTATGCCAGGTGCTGCAGTATTTGCAGTAAAAATCAATGGCGCTATTCATGAATTCTCAGCAGTTGATGGTGTTTTAGAAGATGTTACAGCTATCATCTTAAATATTAAGAAATTAGTATTTGAATTAGATTCTGATGAAGATGTAACAATGGTTATTGATGTAACTGGTCCAGCTACTGTAACTGGTGCAGACATTCAATGTCCTTCTGAAGTTAAGATGATTTCTAATGATTTAGTAATTGCTCATGTTGCTGAAGGTCAGCATTTCTATATGGAAATGTATGCTCATAAAGATAGAGGTTACATGAGTGCAGATCAGAATAAGAAGTTCGTTAACAGTGTTGACGTAATTCCTACTGATTCTATCTTCTCTCCTGTTGTTAATGTAGCATATTTAGTTGAACCAACTCGTGTTGGTCAGTCAGCAAAGTATGATCAGTTAACTATGGAGATTACAACTGATGGTTCAATTAAACCTCATGAAGTTCTTGCAATTGCTGCAAAAGTATTAGTTGAACATTTAAATATGTTCGTTGAATTAACTGATCAGGCAATGAATATGGACGTTATGAGTGAAGTACAGCAAGATACAGGTAACAAGGTTCTTGATATGACTATTGAAGAACTTGACCTTTCTGTACGTTCATACAACTGCTTAAAGAGAGCAGGAATTCAGACTGTTCAAGAATTAGCTTCTAAGACTGAAGACGATATGATTAAGGTTCGTAACCTTGGTAAGAAGTCTTTAAAAGAAGTTAAAGAAAAATTAAATGAATTAGGTCTTGGTTTTAAACCAATGGACTAAGTTTGTGGAAGGAGTACACTAATGGCAAACAATAGAAAATTAGGCCGTGTATCTAGTCATAGAAAAGCTATGTTACGTAACTTAGCTACTGATGTCATCATGCATGGTAAGATTGAAACAACTGCTACTCGTGCTAAAGAAGTACGTAAAGTCGTTGATAAATTAATCACTCTTGGTATTAGAGGAGATCTTCATGCTAGAAGACAGGCTGCTGCTATTCTTCAGAATGTAGTAGATCCAGCAACTGGAAAGACAGCTGTACAGGTTCTATTTGATGATGTTGCACCTAAGTTCAAAGGTAAGAACGGTGGTTATACTAGAGTTATCAAAACTTATAACCGTAAAGGTGACAATGCCCCAATGGCAATCATCGGATTATTCTAATCACAAAGCCCCTATGGTTTCATAGGGGTTTTTATTTTCCTCTATTTTTGTAAATGGTATTCACAAATTCATAAAATGTAAGTGCTTCTCTTTGTCAACTAGGTTTAAAGTAGTTTTTAAATCATTGTTTATGAGTAAATATAAGACTATGATGAACTCGAAAAGAAAAGAGGAGGAAGCAATTATGAATATAGATGTTAAAAAAATTTTAGATCAGGCAAAGGATTCATATGATCGTTATTTCAAGGATGCACCACAATTACCAGAAAACCATGGACAGGATGTAGTTTTTGATAAAGAAAAGATGAAAGAAATCATCAATAAAAAAGTGAATCAGCTTGAAGGACATGTCAATAACTTAAATACACTTAAGAAAGAACTTGAAGGTGAATCTGCAACGGTTCTTAATAACACATTCTCTAAAGATAAAGAAGAATATACTAAGTCAACTGTTAACCAGATGCTTAAAGATTATGAAGAAGAAAGAAAAAGAATTGATGATTTAGAAAAGAAGCTTGATGAAATCAAGAAATAATGGAGGAAATATTTATGAACACTAACAAAATTATTGAAAAAGCAAAAGAATCTTATGATCGTTACTTTAAAGATGCACCAGTTTTACCAGACAATCATGAACAAGATGTAGTTTGTAATACAGAAGAAATTGAAAAAATCATTGAAAAAAAGAAAGCTCAATTAGATGGTCATGTAGAAAACCTCAATGCATTAAAGAAAGAAATCGAAGTGACAGCAACTAATAAATTAAATAAGACATTTACAGAAGATTCTGCTGAATATGCAAAGAAAGCTGTTAATCAGATGTTAGCTGATTATGAAGAAGAAAATAACAGAATTGCAGATTTAAAGAAAAAATTAGCTACACTAAAGAAATAATATCAGATGAATTCTGGTATTTTTTTTACGAAAAATTCATTCACACAATTTCACATTGTAAGGGAATTCATTTGTATACGTTGTTTACAATTAAAAAAATACTGTTGTCATCGTGTAAATTCTTGATTATGATACAACTGTAATCGGAAAGGAGGGAGTCACTAGTATGAAATCAAACATAAAAAGCCTTCAGCAAGCTTCTTATACATATTCCACTGACCCTCGACAAGTCAGCAAAAAGCGTCCAAAACCTTCAGTAAATCAAACTCCCGCTTCCGATCACTATAATATATCTCTGCATATATTATCCACTCAGTTGAAGTGTGATGATAAAGATGAGCTTTATAAGAAGGCTATTAGTAGAGCAAAAGATTCATTCAATCGTTATTTTAGTGATCAGAAACATTTAAAAGACATTGATAAGAATAACGATATACTTATAAATGTAGATAAACTTGAGGAAACATATGATGAAAAGAAGAATCAGTTAATGGGTCATATGGAAAATCTAGAAGCAATAAAAAAAGAACTAAATGAACGTGCTAAAAACAGCATAGGGCATTATTTCTCAAAAGAGAAAAATCAATATTATCTGGATGAAGTCGATCATCTTTATTCTAGCTATCAAGAAGAACAAAGACGACTGAAAGAATTTAAACAAAAGATAGAAGACTTAAAGAAAACAGCCTAAAAGCTGTTTTCTTTGCGTTTTAGACCTCTTTTCACTATAATGGGCGATAGAGGTGAAAACTATGATCATTCATCAAATTGAACAAACACATTTCAGTGACTCTGAAGCACTCATTATCCAATTTATTTTAAATAAAGGCATGGATATCAAAAATATGACTACTAAAGAGATTGCAGAAGCTACTTTTACTAGCCCTTCACTATTAATACGTATCGCAAAGAAAATGGGTTATGATGGCTGGAATCAATTCAAACAAGCATTTCTAGAAGAATTAGAGTATATGTATGCATCTCAAGACATTGATGCATCTATTCCGTTTCTAATAAGTGATGATATTTCTGTCATATCAAATAATATATTTAAACTACATGAAGAGACAATAGAAGATACAAAAAACTTGATGAAACATGATGATCTCATGAATGCATTAAAACTCTTAAGAGATGCCAAGTATATTGATATCTATACTCGCCCTAATAAACAACATTTGGCTCAATCTTTTGCCCAGAAGATGTATTCTATTCAAGAACGTGTCGATACCGTTATGATATCTGGTAATGACCTAGTTCAAGCATCCATGAGTGGTCCTGAACACTGTGCCATCATTATCTCTTATTCTGGTGAAACAACACATATAATCCATCTTGCGAAGAAACTAAAAAGTAAACATACACCAATTATTGCGATTACTAGTATCTCTAAAAGTACACTTGTTAAATTATCAGATGTGAGCTTAAGAATCTCATCAAGAGAAATGTTGAATACTAAGATTGGTGATTTTGCATCCACTGAATCTATTACCTGTATTTTAGATATTCTTTATAGCTGTTATTTCTCACTTAACTATAAAGAAAATCTTAACTATAAACTCAGTATTGCCGGGGAAATAGATGATCAGTACTCAGAATATGAATATATTGATGAAACAAAAATAAAATGATACACTTAGAACACGTATTTTAATAATTAGGAGGCAAACCATGGCAAATGCGGTAGATATAAATAATCTAAGTTTTGAGTACGAAGAAGGTGCCAAAACAATTGATCAAATTTCTTTTTCAGTACCTAAAGGCAGCTATACAGTTGTATTAGGTCATAATGGTTCTGGTAAAAGTACTATTGCGAAATTAATCATAGGATTACTAGAACCAAAAACAGGTGATATCACTGTAGATGGTATCCACTTAGATGAAGAACATCTCTATGATGTCAGAGAAAAGGTAGGTATTGTATTCCAAAATCCTGATAACCAGTTTATTGGTTCAACAGTCAGAGATGATATTGCCTTTGGTTTAGAAAACCTATGTGTTCCTACAGAAGATATGGAAGATATCATTCAGACATATGCGAAAAAAGTCAATATGACTGAATTCCTAGATCATGAACCTACAAAACTATCAGGAGGACAGAAGCAGCGTGTCGCTATTGCCGGAATTCTTGCAATGCATCCATCTATTATTATTTTAGATGAAGCCACAAGTATGCTTGATCCTCGTGGTAAGATTGAAATCAATAATCTTGTTCATGAACTCAATCAAACACAGAATATGACTATTCTTTCTATTACTCATGATATAGAAGAAGCAGCTCTTTCAGATCATGTCATATTATTAGATAATGGTCATATTATTGATAAAGGAACTCCTGAAGAAGTATTAACACAAAAGGAAGAGTTAGAACGTATTGGCTTAGATGTACCATTTGCCTATAAGATTTCTAAAAAGCTTCATGATTCAGGCTATCCAATTAAACCAATCATAAACAAAGAAAAGCTGGTGAAAGAATTATGTCAATTGAATTTAAAAAAGTAAATTATATATATGGAGAAAACACTCCATTTTCATATATTGCCTTAAAGGATGTCTCTTTAAAAATCCCTCAGGGTTCCTTTACAGCTCTTATTGGTCATACTGGCAGTGGTAAATCTACTCTCATCCAGCATATCAATGCCTTACTTTTACCATCTGATGGTGAAGTAGATATTGATGAATTTGTGATTCGTGCTGGAGAAAAACCAGAAGTACTTAAACCGTTGAGAAAAAAAGCTGGTTTAGTTTTCCAGTTCCCAGAATATCAGTTGTTTGAAGAAACAATTGAGAAAGATATTATCTTTGGACCTACTAACTTTGGTATGTCTGAAGAAGAGGCGAAAGAACGTGCAGGTAAGGTATTAAAGCTTGTTGGCTTAGATGAATCATATCTTGAAAGATCACCATTTGAATTATCAGGTGGACAAAAAAGAAGAGTAGCCATTGCTGGAATACTTGCCATGGAACCAGATATTCTTGTCTTAGATGAACCAACAGCAGGTTTAGATCCACAAGGGGCTAAAGAAATGTTGGAACTATTTAAGAAGTTCCAGGAAAGCGGCAAGACAGTTATCATGGTCTCTCATGATATGAACCATGTATTACAATATTGTGATCATGTAGTAGTCATGAACCATGGTGAAGTAGAACGATATTGCGATGTAGATGAACTCTTTAGTGAAAGAGATTATCTTGAATCAATGAGTATCGATCTACCAGTTATCACTGATTTCATTCAAGAACTTAATATTGGTGGTTTCCATATCAACCCATCTATTAAAGATATAGATGAATTAGTTCACGCAATAGGAGGAGAATACAATGGATAGTATGATCATAGGACGTTATCTTCCTCTTAACTCTTTTATACATAAAAGAGACCCACGTTTAAAAATAGGTCTTCTTTTATTATTCTTAATTGCTGTATTTTTTGATGCAGGTTTTATTGGTTATGGTATTTTATCTGCCTATGTCATTTTATGTCTTCTTTTATCTAAGATTTCATTTAAGGATGTTATGAAGGCTATGAAGCCAATGATTTTCATGATGGCTTTTCTTGCCTTATTCAATCTCTTATTCTTACAGACTGGTTCTGTTGTATGTACTCTAGGACCTGTTAAAATCTATTCTGGAGCCTTAAAACAGACAGCCTATATTCTTATACGTTTAATCTTAATTATCTCTATGACAACCCTTCTAACAGCTTGTACAAAGCCATTAGACTTAACACTAGGTCTAGAAAAACTCTTTGGACCACTTAAGAAGGTTGGTTTCCCAACTCATGAAATTGCGATGATGATTTCTATCGCTTTACGATTCATTCCTACATTATTAGAAGAAACACAAAGAATCATGAAAGCACAGGCATCTAGAGGTGTAGACTTCCAGGAAGGCACATTTAAAGAGAAGGTATCCGCTATTGTCTCTTTAATTATTCCGCTATTTATCTCTGCCTTCATGCGTGCAGATGATCTCGCAAATGCTATGGAAAGTAGAAACTATAACCCAGAAGCAACTAGAACACGTTACCATCAGGTAAAGTGGGATTTAGGTGATACACTTTCTCTTATCTTTTCACTCATTGTTGTGACAGGTGTTGTAGTATTGAGCTTTATACTATGAGAATAAAATGTATAGTGACTTATGATGGTACACACTTCTATGGCTGGCAGATCCAGCCAGATAAACGTACAGTACAAGAAGAAATACAAAAAGCCATTTATAAGATCACTCATGAAGAAGTCACAATTCACTCATCAGGAAGAACAGATGCAGGTGTCCATGCAGTAGGACAGGTATTTCATTTTGATATTAATAAAGAAATACCTGAAAAACAATGGATTCGTGCCTTAAACAATTTCCTTCCTGAAGATATCTATATCAAAGATTCATTCATAGTTGATGAATCTTTTCATGCACGCTATAGTGCAAAAAAGAAAGAATATCGTTATCTTGTTTCTACAAAACCTTATAACCCAATTGAGAGACTCTATGTCTATCAGCACAATCGCCCATTAGATATAGAGGCTATGAGGGAGTGTGCTCAAATCTTTCTAGGAGAACATGACTTTGCCTCTTTCTGTGTCTTTAACGGTTTAGGGGATACAATCCGCGTTATAGAAACAATTGATATACAAGAAGAAGATGGGATTGTCACAATGAGATTTGTAGGCAATGGATTCCGTCGCTATATGGTACGTTTAATCTCTGGTGCACTTATTCAAGTAGGATCTCATTGGCGTACAAAGGAATTTGTAGAAGAACTACTTGAATCAAAAGGAAAGAAAAAATGTTTATTTAAGGCCAAACCAGAAGGTCTTTACTTACAGGAAGTGTATTATGAAGAAGATGATTAACTATCATACCCACACATATCGCTGTGGACATGCAGTAGGAAATGAATATGAAATGATAGAAGCAGCATTACATGAAGGCTATCAAGAAATAGGCATGAGCTGTCATATCGCTTTACCTCATTACCGTTCTCATCTTCTTCATTCACTTCCTTCAATTCGTTCTATTCAAGGTCTTAAATCATGTATAGGTGCTTTTTTAAGAAATGGTCCTAAGATGCGTATGCCTTATGATGAAAAAGAAGATTATCTAGATGCGCTTAATAACTGTCAGAAGCATTTTCACTATATCAAGATATATAAGGGATTTGAAGCAGAATACTTCGAAGACTACCTAGATTACTATCAGAACTTATTAAGCTCTGGAGAAGTCGATTATTTGATTCTAGGGCATCATTTCCATAAACATAGCATCCATGACTGTTACTATGGAAGAAAGAATCTTACAAAAAAAGATTTACTCAATTATGTAGAAGAATTAGAAAAAGCAATGGATACTGGACTATTCACTTACATTGCCCATCCAGATCTCTTTTTAATGGGATATGGGAAAATAGACGATGTCAGCAAAGAAGTTATTTTACGTATATGTAAGAAGGCAAAAGCTACAAACACCCCTCTAGAACTTAATGCGGGAGGTGTACGTAAAGGTGAAGTGAAGATGAATGGGAAGGATGTTTATCCTTATGCCAATGCCTATTTCTTCCAGATTGCCTCTATGATAGGCAATGATATTATTCTTGGATTAGATGCTCATTCACCAGAACAACTCAGCTGTGAGATGTATCATTACCTAGAAAAACTAGCTAAAGAATATCATCTTCATGTTCTTGATCACATCGAATTCAAGAAAGGAAAACAATAGAAAAATTCAAGAGAATTTTTCCTTTAATCATTGACAAAAGTGCGAGTGTTGCTATAATAAGATTGTTCTGTTCAAGGGGTATTACACCTTGATACAAGAATGCATGAGTTTGTTTGTTCAGGAAACAGTCTGACCCTTATCAACGGACAATACGTTTCCCTGGATAAAATCATTTTAAAAAGACCCCGGTAAGGTTATTTTAAAAGGAGAAAAAAGAATGAGACAAACAACAATGGCTAAAGAAGCCACAATTGAAAGAAAATGGTATGTTGTAGATGCAACTGGTCTTACATTAGGTCGTTTAGCATCTCAGGTTGCTACAGTATTAAGAGGTAAGAACAAGCCTACTTATACTCCACATGTAGACACTGGTGACTATGTAGTTATCATCAATGCAGAAAAAGTAGTAATGACAGGTAAGAAGTTAGACAAGGTGAAGTACTATCACCATTCTGGATTCTTAGGTGGTTTAAAAGTTAAAACTGCTAGACAGTTCCAGGAACAGAATCCAACTGGATTCGTAGAAACTGCCATCAAAGGTATGCTTCCACACAACACTCTTGGCAGACAGCAGGCTAAGAAATTATTTGTTTATGCTGGTAGTGAACATCCACATGCTGCTCAGAAACCAGTAGAATTAAAGTTAAAGTAGGAGGAAGAATAAATGGCAAACGTACAGTACAGAGGAACAGGTCGTAGAAAATCTTCAGTAGCTCGTGTTATCTTAACACCAGGTACTGGTAAATGCGAAATCAACGGTAAGGCTGCTAAGGAATACCTTCCTTCAGACGTATTATTAATGATCGTTGACCAGCCATTAGAATTAACTGGTACAAAGGATAAGTTCGATGTAAAAGTTAATGTTAATGGTGGAGGTATCTCAGGTCAGGCTGGTGCTATCCGTCATGGTATCGCAAGAGCTTTACTTGAAGCTGGTTCTGATTACAGACCAACATTAAAGGCTGCTGGCTTATTAACTCGTGATTCAAGAGTTAAAGAACGTAAGAAATACGGTCTTAAAAAAGCAAGACGTGCTCCACAGTTCTCAAAGAGATAATATTATTTATCACTTATTACAAGAGACATTCAAGAACTCCCTTTTGGGAGTTTTTGTTTTACCTTAAAATAGAGTTTTTGAACTTTGCTAGACACTGTCTAACAAAATATATTAAATGTTTCTCAGGTAAAAAGGTAGTTTACATCTCTTTCCTAAATCGCTACAATAGGGAATCGAGGTATTCACCTCTTATATCTTATGTAAAGGAAAAGGGAAAATGGGGATTTATTTCATTGTATGTCCGTTAGTCTTTCTAGCGGGCTTTGTAGATTCAATTGCAGGTGGGGGAGGTCTGATTTCGCTTCCAGCCTATATGTTTGCAGGAATACCAGTACACGCCGCAATTGCGACAAATAAGCTATCATCATCAACAGGCACTGTTGTATCGACTGCAAGACTTATTAAGAATAAAAAAGTAGATTGGGGATTTGTACCAGGAACAGTCATTGGCGCACTCCTTGGTTCTGTCGCAGGCGCAAATCTTACACTCATTATGAGTGATCATATTCTAAAGATGGTATTAGTTGTTCTTTTACCAGTTGTCGCAATCTGTATATTAAAAGATAAGAATATGGATGTAGAAGTTCCAGTGGGAATGACAAAGACTAAACAGTATTTGATTGCGATTGTATGCTCATTTGTGATTGGCTGCTATGATGGATTCTATGGTCCAGGAACAGGTACATTCTTATTACTTGTATTTACTAAGTTTGCGAAGATGCCAATAGATAAGGCAACAGGAAATGTAAAGGTAGTAAATCTATCTTCAAACATTTCAGCATTAGTCACATTTATCTTAGCAGGAAAGATTCTATGGGGATTAGGACTTGCTGCTTCATGCTTTAGTATTGCAGGACATTATGTAGGTGCTGGAATGGTTGTGAATAACGGTTCTAAGATTATTAAACCATTAATTCCAATTGTATTAGTATTATTAATGATTAAAGTTGTATCAGGAATATAGTATTAAAGTTTGCGAGGTAAATGCGAGCTTAAGCGCTATATACTCATATACGAATATAATTAATTCTACATTTGTAATAGAATGGAGTGCTTAAAGATCCATGATATTGTGAGAGAACCAGTAAAACTCTCATTTTTGTATATTAAAAGGACTGATCCTTATGTAAAGGTCAGTCCTTTTCTCAGTGTGCCGGGCATGGCACTAATTCAGTCGGAGATAAACCGACCACAGGTATTTACCGCCAAGTGTAGTGAACCACAAGCCGATACCATAAAGGTAGGAGTGAAGGAAGTGGTGTAGCGATTTCTTTGAGCGTACGAACAGAAACTTGATATAAGGCTAAATGGTGGATAAGGTTGCTGAACAAACCGAAGTCCTAAAGGTAAACGTAAAACCAAGAGAGTAAATCAAGGCGCTGTGAAGGAAATAGGATTAGTGAATTACCCCGGGAGGCCTCACAGGCAATGAAGTCCAATATCTTTAAAATCAGTGATGGTAAGTTGTGCGATAAAAAGCTTACTGTGAGGAGTCAGCTGAGGTCATAGTAGGTGTCTCACCAACACCAAAGGACCTAATGTTTATATGATGTCACTCATCATAAAGCAATGTCTAGATAGTTCGAAATTGGAATCATCTCATAAATGGAAAACGTAATTCTGTGGAGATGAAGGAAGAGGGAACGGTTCTAGATAAATCTACGATATGAAAAGGAGAACACAGACATGAGACTAATTGATGAAATACTCAGTGATTCAAATATCGACAGGGCTATTCTACAAGTCAAGAGAAACAAAGGTGTATCTGGAGTCGATAAGATGACAGTAGATGAACTTGATGAATATTTCTATAAGCATAGAAGAGAGATTAGATATTCTATACTTAATGAGAAATATAAGCCCCAAGCAGTTAAGAGAGTTTATATCCCAAAGCCTAATGGTAAGAAAAGACCATTAGGTATACCTACAGTAGTAGATAGAGTTATTCAACAGGCTATTGCACAAGTGTTAATGAAGAAATTAGATTCTTCATTCAGTGAATTCAGTTATGGATTCAGACCAAGAAGAAGTGCACAGATGGCTGTATTGAAGACTCTAGAATACATTAATGAAGGCTATGACTGGGTTATAGACTTAGATATTGAAGCATATTTTGACACTGTAAATCATGACAAGTTAATCTCAATACTTAGAGAAAAGAATGTGAATGACTCAACAACATTACATCTTATTCGCAAGTTCATGCAGGCAGGAATTATGGAAGATGGTTTAGTAAAACCTTCTAGAATCGGCGTGCCGCAGGGCGGCTTATGCCGATATCCGCATAAGCCGCCTTATGCGGACAAAGATATTATGCCGAGTTAATTTAGATAACCCTTTAATAATCATACAATTTTCTTTATTTTCTCGGCATAATGCATCACACTTTAAATAGAATTATAGTTCTATTTCTATTTAAAGGAGCGTGATGATTATGAGATTAGAACTAATTTGTAGTGGATTAACAAAATTATTAGTAGATAATAACTATAGTCCAACAACCATAAACTTTTATAAAAGAGAATGGAAAAAACTAAATGATTTTCTTTTATTAGAATATGGGGATGATGTTTTTTCTATTGATAAAGGTTTAATCTTTTTAGAAAAGATTCATGGTATTGTTTCATCTTTTGAAGAATCCAAATTAAAAGATCAACAGTTGCAGTTGATTAGATCGATTCAAATCTTACAGGATTATAAGCTTCACGGTGTACTTACTAGACGATATCATGCATCTAAAAATCCAATCAGATTAGAGGGTGATTATTTAAATATTCATATTCGTTTTAATGATTATCTAGATCACACCGAATTGTCGAAGTCCACCAAAAAGCATTATATTAAAATTTCTCTAATATTTCTTGACTATCTTAATCAAAAAGGAATAACTGATGTTAGTCACATTGATTTATCCATATGTAATGATTATATAAGAACTTTTACTGGTATGTCTTTTAAAACGATTGAACAACATATCTGTGGATTACGATATTTTTTAAGATACTTAAATGAAGAAAATGTGCTAGAAAGTGATGTTGCTTCTCTTATTCATATGCCAGCTATATCAAAATCGACTAAGATACCATCGGTATGGACTGAAGATGAAATTAAAAAATTATTACAGGCTATTGATAGAAACAGTCCTATTGGAAAAAGGGATTACGCAATGATAGTGTTAGCTTGTATTTTAGGGTTACGTATTTCTGACATTAAGAACTTAACATTTGATAATTTTAACTGGGAAGAAAAAAAGCTGAGCATCATTCAACACAAGACAAAAAAGCCATTAACACTGCCTATCCCTGATGCAGTTGGATGGGCAGTAATAGATTATATAAAGAATGGAAGACCTAAATATTACGAATCAAAATTCATATTTCTAAAGCATATGCCGCCCTTTGATATGCTAAGTGATGAAAATCATTTGTCAGGTAGAATCCATTTTTATATGAAAAAGGCGAAAATCCCATTAAACAAAAACTGTCACAGAGGCTTTCACTCTCTAAGGCATACATCAGCTTCAATGCTTCTCGATGCAGGGGTTGAATTACCAGTCATCACATCAATTCTTGGACATTCTAGTACTGATATAACTTCTATTTATTTAAAGACAGATCTTGATAAGTTAAAAGAATGCGTTTTGGATTTGACGTTCGATGATGAATACATTGATATTCGATAGTATTTTCAAAAATGAAATTTAAGATCTGATCAATTTAAAGAGAGCCCAAGGATTTAAATACGTAACAGAAGAATTCGCATTAAAAAGAATAGATAAGTATCTTGCAGGTAAAAACATACAAGAAAAAGTGATTACTAAATCAGTAGTTGATGAATGGTGTTTAAGAAAGACATATGAAACACAAACAAACCAAAACAGTAGAATATCAATTATGAGAATACTATGCTCATATTTATCAGAATTAGGATTTGATGCATATGTTCCTCCAAAAAGACTGACTAGAAAAGCTCCGAAATATAATGCACATATCTATACTGATGATGAATTAAGAAGATTTTTTGAAGCCGTTGATAAGAGTCGATCAGTTCCTTCTGAATGCCCATATCGCCATATTATTATGCCTATATTCTTTAGAATACTATATACAAGCGGATTGCGTGTATCTGAGCTAAGACTGGCTAAAATCGAGGACTTTCATTTGGATGAAGGCTACTTTATAGTTAAAAGCGGAAAGAATAATAAAGATAGAATAATTCCAATTCATCCTGTATTAGTAAAAAAATGTAAGGAATTAAAATCAACTATTCATATTGATTCTGATGAATCAGAATATTTCTTTATGAAATTGCCTGGCAAACCACTGACACTTCAATGTGTGTACAAAAATTTCAGAAGATATCTTGATAAGACCGAAATATCGCATAATGGACGTGGCCCACGAGTCCATGACTTTCGCCATACTTATTGTGTCAACTTATTAAAGAAATGGGTATATGAGGAAAAGAATCTATTGGTATATCTGCCATATATGAAAACAATGTTAGGTCATGAAAGTTTTGATGAAACAGCCTATTATCTTAAATTGACAGCTACACTTTTTCCGATGATTCAGTTAAAGCTTGAAAGTTCCTATCCTAATATAATTGAAACGATTGAAGAATATGACAGCAACTGATTTCGCAGTTCTCATAACCAAGTTTTTAACTGAATATCTACCTCTTCATCAAAACTGTTCAAAAAATACTATAAGCAGCTATAAGGATTCTTTGAAATTATTTATTCTCTTTCTAAGAAATCACAAAAGTATGAACATTAATAAATTTAAGATGCGCCAGATTGATAGAGAACTTATTCTTGAATTTATTGAATGGTTGGAAAATCGTGGAAATTCACCTGTTACTATCAACCATAGATTAGCAGGGATTAAATCATTTATAAATTTTGCACAGTATGAAAGTGTTGAAAATCTGGCTTATTTACAACCTGTCTTATCAGTTAAGTCATTAAAAACTACTACTAGACAAGTTGATTATCTAACTGAAGAACAAATGAATAACTTGATAAATCTTCCGCATATAGATACATCTACAGGAATTAGACATCGTATCATCATGTGCTTATTATATGATACAGGTGCTAGAGTACAGGAATTATGTGATTTAAAAATTGAAGATATCAATTTAGGTAATAATCCTACAGTTAAACTGCATGGTAAAGGTTCAAAAATACGCATAGTCCCTATTTCTAAAAATATGAATCAGATACTAGAAGTGTACATATCTAAATTTTTTTCAGATATTAAATTGAAAAATGAGTATTTGATTAAGAATAAAAATAATCAACAGATGAGTAGAGATGGGATAGAATATATAGTTCAGAAATATGCAACAATCTTAAAAAACAATGATCCTAGTTTTCCATCAAAAGTTCATCCCCATATGTTTAGACATAGTAAAGCAATGCACATGCTTGCAGTTGATATTCCTATTGTCTATATTCGAGATTTTCTGGGGCATGAAGATATTTCAACAACTATGATTTATGCAAGAGCAGATTCAAGAAAGAAAAATGAAGCCATAAATAATTTGGCACCGAAATTAATTGAAGAAAATTATGTTGATTGGAGTAAGGATCAAGATTTATTAGACTTCCTAAACAGCTTTAAATAGTATTATTATGCCGAGAAAACAAAGAAAACCTTCTGATTATTAAAGGGTTATCTAAATTAACTCGGCATAATATCTTTGTCCGCATAAGGCGGCCCTCTTTCTCCAATTATTTCTAACGTCTACCTAGATAAGTTCGACAAGGAGTTAGAAAATAGAGGATTGCGCTTTGTAAGATATGCAGATGACTGCAATATTTTCGTCAAGAGCGAAATGAGTGCGAATAGAGTAATGAAGTCAGTCACTTCATGGCTAGAAAGAAAACTATTTCTTAAAGTCAGCGCTACTAAGACCAAGGTGGTCAGACCAACCAAAAGTAAATTTCTTGGATTCACTTACCTCAAAATGAATGGGGAATGGAAATGCAAGCCTTCCAATCAGAGCAAGATGAAACTCTACGATAAATGTAGAAAGGAACTTGTAAGAAGGATAGGAATTGCACGTTCTATTGCAGTCACATTCAGAAGAATCAATCAGATTGTAGTGGGGTGGATTAACTATTATCGAATAGGTGTGATGAAATACTTCATTGACGTCTTTGGTCAATGGCTTCGCCATAAAATCAGAGTTATCATTCTTAAACAGTGGAAGAAACCAAAAAGAATATATATTAATCTACAGAAACTGAATAATAAACTCAGTTGTCACTTTACAGATGAACTAATATTTTCGGTAGCAAACACTAGGCTAGGTCTATACAGACAGGCCAATGGCCATGTAGTCAATTTTCTACTTAGTCCCAAGATTCTAGCCATTAAGAAAGAGGATAGACCAGGTTTGGTCAATCCTCTTAACTACTATCTAAGTTAGTTTGAAATTATCATATAAATGTAGCGCCGTATACGAGACCCGTACGTACGGTGCAATGAGAGGCACAGAAATAATAATTAAATCCAATATTAACATTGTTTCTTGTCTACTCTATTAATATTTATTTCTTTGTCATTACGATAAATGTCTCAGGACGTCTATCTCTAAATAATCCACAATCATAATTATATCCTTCATTTTTAACTTAGTTATTTTTTTTTGTGTATTCATGCTTTGATAATTGAAAAATTTATAACTCGCCAAAGTTCTCTTTGGCGTAATTATAAGAAAATATTATCTTTAAGAAATTTGAATATATAGAATGCTATTAGAATACTTGATATAATTAAAAAAATGGTAAAGGAAGTGACTATATGTCAGAAAGTGTTTTAGATTCAAAAAAGTCGCTATCAATTGGAGAAAGAATAAATAAATTGCAAAAAAGAAATCTATTAATAGATGATTATGGATTACTATATGATTATATAAAAAATATTAATACTTATTATCACATTACTGGATATAGATTTCTATTGGATAATTATGATGTTAAAGAGGATAATTATTACAATCACAAAAGTACTGAGTTAATAGCTTTAAGTGAAATAGATAGAAAAATCTCTATAATGCTTTTTCAAGAAATAAGAAAGATAGAAGAATCATTAAGAACTAGATTAGCAAATCTATGTGGTCAAGATGATATGGTAACCTTCAAACTTGATAATGACAATGGATTAGCTCTATTAGATCATAATTATTGTTTGATTAATCATGTAAAAGAGAAATTTATTGCGAATGATCAATATGATAATATTTTGGGTAAGGTACTTTATGACGATATTCATAAAACAAGAGAAGAACCCGCAATTAAACATTATATAGATGAATATAATGGTATTATTCCTATTTGGGTAGCGATTAATTTTATTAGTTTTGGCACTTTAATTAAGATGATTGATTGTTTGACTACAGTGAAACTGAATGAGTTTATGGAAGGAAAACCTTATAAAAAGGTTAAAGGAGCCATGGATCCTAGTAGAACTGATTTAAAAGCTATCCACATGTTACGTAATAAAATATCCCATCATTCCAATATCTTAGGAAAACAATCTCCATATATTGTTAAAGGAAAATTTTATTCAATATATTCATTAGGATATGTTTCTATTTGTCATTGGCCCTCTTTATTATTTAAGGATAATTTGACATTATCATTAAGACAAAAAATAGAAAATATTCTTGTGGAAGTAAATAAAGAGTATAATACCACTTTCAATTTCTCTATAATTTATAATAGAAAAATCAAATAATTCTTTACATTCAAAGAAAAATAAGGTAATATAAATGTACGTTGTGAGAGGACCTGCGCGCCTCTCATTTTTTGTATTTTAAAAGGACTGAGCCCATGAAGGTTCAGTCCTTATTTCTTTGTCATCACGACATATGTCTCAGGACGTCTATCTCTGAACAATCCCCAAGATAAACGGTCTTCTTTCAATGCATCTAAATCAAACTCTCCATAAAGTATTGTCTCTTCCTGCTTTGCTGAGGCAATAATATCTCCTGTTGCATCCGCAATAAAAGAGCAGCCATAAAAATCTAAAGAAGAAGATTGTCCGGCATTTTCTTTACAAGGTTCAACTGTTTCTACTCCAATACGATTTGCAGCAACTACAGGCATTAAATTAGCGGCTGCATGACCCTGCATTACACGTCTCCAAGGACTATTGCTATCAACATCTAGAATAGGTTCACTGCCAATCGCAGTAGGATAAAGTAGCATTTCTGCACCCTGTACGGCCATACATCTGACTGTTTCAGGAAACCACTGATCCCAGCAGATGCCTACACCAATACAACCAAAACGTGTATCAAATACTTTAAAACCAGAATCACCAGGAGTGAAATAGAACTTCTCCTGATAAAAATGATCATCAGGAATATGTGTTTTTCTATAAATACCTAACACACTTCCATCGGCATCAATCATTGCGACAGTATTAAAGAGACGATCTATATCTCTTTCATAGAAACTCACAGGAATAACTACACCTAATTCCTTTGCGACTTCTTTAAAACGATTCACGGAAGGATTTTTTTCAAGAGGTAATGCATAATTATAATAGTCATAGCGTTTCTCCTGACAGAAATACTGACGTTCAAATAATTCAGGAAGCAGAATGATATTGGCACCATTGTCTGCTTCCTCTTTGACCATCTTTTCTGCTTTATTAATATTTTCTTGTACATCTTTACTGCATGAAAACTGTAATGCAGCAACTTTGACCTTTCTCATAAAAAAACTCCTACTTTGCAGGAATCTGCTGTGTAATACAGTGAATGATCCCTCCACCTGTTAAAATAACACGTGCTTCAACAGGGATGATGTCACGTTCAGGAAAACACTCTTTTAATATCTCTACAGCTACACTGTCATGTTCATCCCCAAACTGTGGAACTAATACACAATGATTGCCAATATAGAAATTAATATAAGCTTGCAGCTAAACGTTCTCCAACTTCTCTTGTATCTTCTCCCTCTTCAAACTCATATCCCTTTAAATCTTCTTCAGTAATACATACAGGAATATGTGGAATAGGGAGCTTATGAATTTTTATTGGTCTTCCTTTTGCATCCTTTTGACTAGATAAGATTTCATAAGCCATATGACTTCTTACATATTGTGGATCATTTTCATCATCAGTCCACGCAAGAAGTAATTCACCAGGTCTAACAAAACGATAGAGGTTATCAAGTGGTTTCATTGAATTCACATCAATTCCTACGCATCTTTCTCCTAGTAAATCCACAAGTTCAGGATTCCCTCTTCCTCTCTTGTGTCCAGGAACATCAAAAGGTACGATTCTTTTCTTTCTAAATGTCTCAATCGCTTCATAAAGCGGTGCACTCGCTTGTCTTTTTAAGTCCATAATCTCCCTTTCCTCATCATGTCTAAACATAAAAAAAGACAGATGATTATTCATCATCTGTCAAACGTGTAAAAAATGTGATACATGGTACTTTTTTTCTATGCGAAACCAGTAGAGAATCCCTCTCTTCATATGCATAAATATAATGTCACGTACTATATTGACCGTTTCATAAGATGATGTGCTTATTTCTAAGCGACGATTGTAAAGTAATCAACTTAAAAATTTAATCTTAACTTAATCTTTAACTAGAATTCATTTTTGAAAATCAGTAATATTTTAAAAGAAAATACTGATTATCAGACACAAAATTGTTTTCACAAATAGTGCTAAGTAGATTGTTTAAGACTTTATAATTTTTTGAGAATATTATAAAATATGATAAATAATAAGGAGGAGCAATGATGATTACTATTAGAATCGCAACAGTAGAGGATGCAGAGTTTATCCAGAAGATTTATGCACCTTATGTCCTTAACACAACTATCACATTTGAATTAGAACCACCGACAGTTAAAGAAATGGCAGATCGTATCAGGCATACTTTAGAAAAATACCCATATCTAGTCGCAGTAGAAGAGGGAGAAGTGATAGGATATGCCTATGCAGGGACATTGTATGATCGTCGTGCCTATGATCATTCTGCAGAATTATCTATTTATATCGATGATAGAAAGCGTCATAAAGGGACAGGTCATCTTCTTTATAATGCTTTGATTGACTATCTTACAAGAATGAATATTACGAATCTTTATGGATGCATCACTTATCCAAATGATGCAAGTATCGCTTTTCATGAAAAATATGGTTTTAAAGAAGCCGCTCATTTCCATGAATGTGGCTATAAGTTTGATCAGTGGCTAGATGTAGTTTATCTAGAAAAGAGATTAGATAAAACGACTGAGCCATTCATACCTTTTAAAGAACTATGTTAATAAGAGAATCATTAGAAAAATGTCCAATGAATCCTAATGAAAAAAGATTGGGACAGTACTTGACAAGTCAGGGCATACAACTAGAAAATGCGACAGTAAGAACAGTCGCAAAGGAAGTATTTTTAGCCCCATCGTCAGTTGTCCGTTTTGTACAGAAATTAGGATTTGAAGGATTTAATGACTTCAAGAAACAATATTTAGAAGAAATACGATACTTATCCACACACTTTCAGAAAATAGATAGTAATAGACCATTCTCCCAAAATGATAAGAATATAGTGATTGCGAATAAAGTAGGATTACTTTATGATGAAACGTTGCAGGATACGATTTCTTTACTCAATCATGATACACTCCAGGAAGCCATCAATCGTATTGAAAAGAAGGAACATATTGCGATTGTCGTATCAGGTGCACAGAAGGGAATTGCGTATACCTTTAAAGAAAAGATGATGAAAATTGGTAAGAAGGTAGATATTTTTGATAGCATGGATGAAGCTTTTTATGAAGCATGTTATTGTAGCAGCAATACATTATTTATTCTTATCAGCTATTCTGGTGAAACATCAAAATGTCTTTTTATCTGTCATAAATTAATTGAAAGAAAACTACCTTTTATTACTATTACAACCTATGGGACTAACTCTCTTTCTAGTCAGTCAGACTGTTGTTTATATGTATCCACAAGAGAAAAATTAATTGATAATTTAGGTGCATTCTCTTTTAATCTTTCTTTACTTTATTTACTTGATGTTCTTTATGCAGGTTATTTTAATACCAGCTATGATGAACATTTAGAAAATAAAACAGTGACTTCTGTGGAATGTGAAAACATATTTACAGACCATGGTAGAAAAACAGATAATCCAATCATCAAATAGAACAGTGTTCCCTAAAAACCTTAGAAATAAGGAACAAAAAGAGAACACTGTTGTTTTCGCTTACATTTTACTGTTTTCTTTATTTCTTTTACGTATAATGTTGTTGTTGAAGGAGGAACGCAACAATGAATAAAGAAGGCGTAAAAATCGTTACTATTGGTGGAGGCAGCAGCTATACACCAGAATTAATGGAAGGTTTCATCAAGAGATATGATGAATTACCAATCAGAGAAATCTGGCTATGTGATATCGAAGATGGTAAAGAAAAACTTGAAATCGTAGGAGAAATGGCACAGAGAATGTGGGATGCATCTCCTTATGATGTAAAAGTACATCTTACATTAGATCGTAGAGAAGCATTACCAGGAGCTGACTTCGTTACTACACAGTTCAGAGTAGGTTTATTAAATGCACGTATCAAGGATGAAAGAATTCCATTTTCTTATGGAATGTTAGGCCAGGAAACAAATGGTGCGGGAGGTATGTTTAAGGCATTACGTACTATTCCAGTTATCTTAAGTATCGTAGAAGATATGAAGGAATTATGTCCTGATGCATGGTTAATCAACTTCACTAACCCAAGTGGAATGGTTACTGAATCAGTTATGAAATATGGTAAGTGGGATAAGGTTATTGGTTTATGTAACGTACCAGTAGGTGCTATGATGGATGAACCAAAAACAATCGGAAAAACATTGGATCAGTTAACTTACAAGTTTGCAGGTTTAAACCATTTCCATTGGCATAAAGTATATGATGAAAATGGTCATGAAGTGACTAAAGACATTATCAATGCAATGTATGAAGGTAAAGATATGGGTATTCCAGCTAATATTCATGATATCCCATTCTTTAAAGAACAGTTATTACGTATGAATATGATTCCTTGTGGATATCATAGATATTACTATCGTGAAGAAGAAATGTTGGCACACGGTTTAAAGGAATACAATGATCCAAATGTTGGAACAAGAGGTCAGCAGGTACAGAAGACTGAACATGAATTATTTGAATTATATAAGGATCCTAACTTAGATCATAAGCCAGAACAGCTTGCAAAACGTGGTGGTGCACATTACAGTGATGCAGCTTGTGAAACAATTGCATCTATTTATGGAAATAAGTTAAGTCATATCGTTGTAACTACTAAGAATAATGGTGCAGTACCTGATCTTCCAGTTGATTGTGCAGTAGAAGTATCTTCTTATATTGGAAGTACTGGTGCACGTCCAATCGCTTTTGGTCCATTAGAACCAGCAGAAAGAGGATGGGTACAGTGCATGAAGAACATGGAATTATGTGTTGAAGAAGCTGCTGTAACAGGTGATTATGGAACTCTATTACAGGCTTTCATAATCAACCCACAGATTGTAGCGGGTACTAAAGCTAAACGTATTATGGATGAATTATTAATCGCCCATAAGAAATACCTTCCTCAGTTTGCAGATACTATTGCAAGACTTGAAGAAGAAGGCGTAACTATCAAAGATGATGTTGCAAGAGAATTAACTGAAAAAGGATTATAATATGCATGACAGGCTCTTATGAGCCTGTTTTCTTATGTTATAATGGATTTTAGGAGGATGTAGAAATGATTAGAGAAATAGTAAAGGATAATTTCTTCTTATCTCAGGTGGCAGAAAAAGCGACGAAAGAAGATTTATATATAGGAACTGATTTAAAGGATACGCTTCAAGCACATCTTCATGAATGTGTTGGTATGGCAGGAAATATGATTGGCTATAATAAAGCAGTCATTATCTTTTTAGAAGATGAAAAGATGCATGTGATGTATAATCCTGAAATCATTAAAACAAGTGGTAACTGTCATGAATGTGAAGAGGGATGTTTATCTCATGTAGGACAAAAGTCAGTTAAACGTTATGAAACAATCAAGGTCTCTTACTTTGATGAATCATTTAAGAAGAAGATTAAAACCTTTACAGGTTTTACAGCACAGATCATTCAGCATGAATGTGATCATCTAAAAGGTATACTTATCTAGATGATTTCTCTATACAGAATAGAAAACAGGTGGAGATTATGCATAATGGCATATTCCACCTGTTTTTATTTTATACGTCTAATGCTTTCTTAAGCGCTTCGATATTAGAATATCTAGGAGTAGAAGGATCATTCATTATTTTTCTGCCTTCTTCAATGGCAGCAGCTGTAGTATCATTAGGTATTTCAAGTTCATTGAATATTTCTTCTTTTTGATCTGTGTAGATATTTAAATTTGTAGTTGCCATGTAGAACACCTCCATTTAAGTATATCAAATATAAGAAGCTCTATCTATGCAAAAAGGCATCCCTGAGGATACCCTTAATTATGAATTGTGAGAGCACGTGTTGCGTTCATTACTGCAAGAATCATAACACCTACATCTGCAAATATTGCAAGCCACATATTCGCAATACCAAGTGCTCCTAATACTAAACAGATGAACTTAACAGCTAATGCAAAGACGATATTCTGTTTCACAATTTTTAATGTCTTAGTAGAAATCTTCATTGCAAGGGAAATCTTTAATGGATCATCATCCATCAAAACAACATCTGCTGCTTCAATGGCAGCATCACTACCAAGACCACCCATTGCAATACCAATATCAGCACGAGAGAGTACTGGTGCATCATTGATACCATCACCGACAAAGGCAAGTTTTTCTTTGCCTGATTTCTTAGCTAACAACTTTTCTACTTCTTCTACCTTATCTGCAGGAAGAAGTTCACTATGTACTGTATCAATACCAATTGTATTGGCTACAAGATCTGCAGTAGAAGCACTATCACCTGTTAACATAACAGTTTCCTTTGCCCCTAATGATTTCAAACCACTAATAGCTTCTTTTGCATGATCCTTGATAATATCAGAAATTACAATACAACCTGCATATTTGTCATCAACTGCTACATATACAAGTGTACCAGCCTTTGTATAAGCACTATAATCAATACCTTTTAACTTCATTAATTTCGCATTACCTGCAAGAATATGATGACCCTTATAGTCTGCTTCTACACCATGTCCTGCAATTTCCTGAATATGATCTACAAGTGTATTATCGATTTTCTGATTATAAGCTTTCTTTAAGCTGACGCTGATAGGATGTGTTGAAGCACTTTCTGCATAAGCAGCATATTCAAGTAAGTTGTCTTTATCAAAACCTTCTGCAGGTACAACATCAGTCACTTCAAATACACCCTTAGTCAATGTACCTGTCTTATCAAATACAAAGTACTTAACATCAGATAATGTTTCTAGGTAGTTAGAACCTTTTACAAGAATACCGTTCTTGCTGGCACATCCAATACCACCAAAGAAACTTAATGGAATAGAAATAACAAGAGCACAAGGACAGCTGATTACTAAGAATGTGAGGGCTCTAAAGATCCAGTCACCAACATGGGCAGGCTGTTTCATAATTGTTAAGACAATAGGGGGAATAATAGCCAAAGCGAGCGCACTATAACATACAACAGGTGTATAATACTTTGCAAACTTCGTAATAAAGTTTTCTGTCTTAGATTTCTTCATACTTGAGTTTTCTACAAGATCAAGAATCTTAGAAACTGTTGATTCACCAAATTCTTTTGTTGTTTTTACTGTGATACGTGCTGTCATATTAATAGAACCACTATAGATTTCATCACCACAATGGGCATTACGAGGCACACTTTCACCTGTTAAGGCACTTGTATTGAGTGTTGTATCACCCTCTACAATAATTCCATCAATAGGCACCTTTTCACCAGGATTAACAATGATTTCACTACCAATTTCTACATCATCCGGATCCACTTCTTCAATCTCTCCATCCACCATAATATTGGCATAATCAGGGCGAATATCCATTAAAGCGGCGATATTCTTACGGCTTTTACCAACCGCAATACTCTGGAATAATTCACCAATCTGATAGAAAACCATAACGGCGGAACCTTCAAGATATTCACCAAGACACATAGCCCCGATAGTAGCCACTGCCATTAAGAAGTTTTCATCAAATACCTGACCATGACTGATATTTTTAATAGATTTTCTTAAAATATCATGCCCAATCACAAAGTAGGGGATTAAATAGAGGATAAACTCAACATAGCCTGGTACAGGGACAATTGTCTTAAATACAGTAATCACAATCAATAAGACAATCGCAATAATAATTCTATTTAAAACATTTTTTTGCTTCTTTGTCATTTCAATCACTCCTTATTAAAGGAAGATTTCGCAATCATCCTCAACAATTTTACAATTTTCTCTTGCTTTTTCCATAACTTCCTGAGGATCTACACCTTCCTCAAACTCAACCTTTAACTTTAAAGTCATAAAACTTAAAGTGGCATCCTTAACACCTTCAGTATTCTTTACTGCTTCTTCCATCTTATTTGCACAATTTGCGCAATCTACATCTACCTTATAAGTCTTTTTCATATTATTTTCTCCTTTACTCTTCAATATGATTCATTCCAATAGATAAAATACTTCTTACATGATCATCATCTAATGAATAGAAGATAACCTTTCCTTCTCTTCTAAACTTTACTAGTTTCGCATCCTTTAATACTTTAAGCTGATGACTAATGGCTGGTTGAGAAAGCTGTAATATAGTAGCTAAATCACCTACACATAGTTCACCTTCAAATAAAGCATAGAGAATCTTGATTCTTGTAGAATCACCAAATGTCTTAAATAAATCTGCTAAATCATAAAGATATTCATCATCAGGTTGATTCTCTAAAACCTTTGAAACAACATCTTCATTCGCATTTAAGAATTCATTTCTCTTTTCCATGGCTCCTCCTCATATAAACGTTTTTACATATTTAATTATATGAATATGTTTATATGTTGTCAATAGAAAAGCCGAAGAAACAAATGTTTCTTCGGCTTGGCTGTATGTATTATTCAGTTATTTCTTCAAAATCTGAAGCAGGATGTTTACATAGAGGACAAATAAAGTTTTCAGGAAGTTCTTCTCCGCTATATTCATAACCACAGATCTTACAGCGCCATTTACGCACAGGAGCTTCTTCTTTTATATGATGTTCTTTATTCATAACTTCTACAATTACATCAGCAAGAGCTTCAATTTTTTCATAATCTGCATTTTTCATACGTGATTTAATAGTGAGCTCTTCACCGATATAATTCCAAGATAATGGTTCAAGAATAGCTTTCATAGTCTTCTTAGCACTTGGTGCCCATGTACCATTTTCAATTAAAACACATGTACGATTCTGTAAAAGATGTTCCTTGATTTCTATCAATAAGTTCTGCATAGGTGTGAATAAACCTGCATTATAAGATGCGCTTGCGAATACTAGATGAGAATACTTGAAACTTTCAGATAGGATATAAGATGGATCGGTCTTAGATACATCATATACTTTAATGTTGTGAATACCTTTTTCACTTAACTTACTTGCAAGAATCTCAGCTGCATTGGCAGTACCGCCATAAATAGAACCATAAGCAATCATAACACCCTTTACTTCTGGTTTATAAGCAGCCCAAGAAGCAGTATGTTCTACCATTAAGTTAATATCTTCATCCCAGATAGGCCCATGCAGTGGACAAAGCATTGAAATATCAAGAGTAGATGCTTTTTTTAAGGCATTAGTCACCTGTACACCATATTTACCAACAATATTTGTATAATAACGTCTTGCTTCATTCCAAAATGATTCATCTAGATCCATTTCACTTGTAAATAGATTGCCATGAAGTGCACCAAAAGTACCAAATGCATCCGCGCTAAATAAGATACCTGTTGTAGAATCATAAGTCATCATGACTTCAGGCCAATGAACCATTGGTGTAGTAACGAAGCTTAATACATGATGTCCAGTTTCTAAAGTATCGCCTTCCTTGATAACTATAGCATAGCTATCTACATCAAAATCAAAGAACTGTTTCATCATACGGAATGTCATAGTATTACCCACAATCTTTACATCAGGATAACGTACTACAATATCACAAAGTGTTGCACAATGATCAGGCTCCATATGATTGACTACTACATAATCAAGTGTTCTACCATCTAGTACATGTTCTAAATTTTCTAAGAACTGATGAGCAATCGCTGCATCTGCAGTATCTAATAAGACAGTCTTATCATCTAGTAATAAATAAGAATTATAACTTATTCCATCAGGAATAGGATAAGCATTTTCAAATAGTTCTAAACGTCTATCATTGCCTCCTACATAATAAAAATCATCACTTATTTGTCTTACATTAAACATTCTTTTTCCTCCTGCTTAAAGTGGCTCAAAATCAGATGCTGGATGTTTACAGATAGGACAGATTAAATCCTCAGGTAATTCATCACCTTCATAGACCCATCCACAAATCTTACATACCCATCCTTTTTTCTTCTTTTCTGGTTTTGGTTTCACATTCTTGAAATAATAGTCATATGTCATAGAATCATGATCATTTAAGATAACAGCATCATCAAGTTCTACAATAAACATCGTATGTGTTAACTCATCCAATGTTTCTATAACATGACCTTTCATATATGCATTCGCATATTGTGTTAAGTAAGGTAATGAGTCTTTCAAATCATACATATCAAAACCATCAAACTTATTAACCTCTTTACCACTCTGGAAACCAAATCGTTTAAAGATATCAAAAGGGCATGTAATATCAAGTACAGATAAAGTCATATTCTTTGACTTCATCAATACATCATGAGTGTAATTCGCCTTATTCACAGTCACTGCAATACGATAAGGATTACTTGTGAGCTGTACGGCTGTATTAATAATACAGCCATTAGACTTATTACCATCATTTACACCTAATACATACAAACCATAACTGAGTTTAAATAATGCATTCTTTTCCATGGTCATACCTCCTCTTGTTTATTATAAACGTTTACACAAAAGAAAAAAACTCAGATGCGTTATTTCTGAGTTTTTGCGTGATATTTGTTTAAGATATCAGGGAATGCCTTGACTAAACGACGATGTGAATATTTCTTAATAAGATGTTCACGGTGACTATCCTTTAATTGACGTGCAATCTTAAAGATATCATCTGTTGTAATTTCATTATGAATATCTAGTTCTAGTTCATCTGCAAACTTCTTAAGATCCTGAGAGACTGTCTCAAGCTTTTTCGCAAGATGAGTGGCTTCAACAAATGTAGTAATTAAGTCGCTTGTGAATAGTGTGATACACACAGTAGAAGCAATAACCATTGGAATATAATCATATTGAATAAGCATATGAGTCAGATGTGGCTGTACATTCTTCACTGCAGTCACGGAGAAGAAACCAAAGATAAAGAAACCTTCTAAGCAGATACGACCATTTAAATTAAATCTCATTTGAGAATAGTCCCACCATCTTGCATGGAACATCTTTTCCATGAAATAAGATGTGAGATATTCAATAAAGCATGCGACAATAGCTCCTTCTATAAAGATGAGAGACCAATCTTTAGAGATAGGAAATAAAGCACATACAACAATCGCACCTGATCCATAAATAGGAATACAAGGTCCAGTTAAGAAACCACTGTTATGTATCTTATGACCTGTGGCAATAGGGCAGATAAGTGATTCCCAGATCCACCCACAGAAACTATAGATAAAGAAGGAAATAACAAGTATTGTCCAGTTATTCGCAAATGCATCTAACATATATTAACCTCCTCGTATAATATGTACGTAATCAGTTAAT
>ULMK01005955.1_pt1 | contig 48680 bp, 53 predicted proteins | sample 1951621 | NCBI WGS metagenome assembly ULMK01 (sample SAMEA4835547, study PRJEB28245) | human gut metagenome | biome: gut microbiome; material: fecal sample | place: Denmark | collected 2008
GTGAATTGTTAGTCACATACAAATGCATATACATATTCTTAACCATGTCCAACTATCAATTATATCCTTTTCCCTTCCTTACATGAAATTCGCGTAGACGGATGCGAGTACAACGGTCAGGATTCCGGTGACAGCGATTGCCAGACTGCTCATCGCGCCTTCCACTTCGCCCATCTCGATTGCCTTGGCTGTACCGATTGCATGGGATGAAGACCCAAGTGCAAGTCCCTTGGAGATTGGTTCCGTAATACGGAAGAGCTTACATATGAACTCGCCTAAGATGTTGCCAATCACACCTGTTACTACGATGACGGCAACCGTGATTGTCACATAACCGCCAAGTTCTTCCGATACTCCCATACCAATAGCTGTCGTAATGGACTTCGGAAGCATCGTGACATATTCCTGATGGGTAAGTCCCATGAGCTTCGACAGTACAAATACCGTCGTCAGACTCGTAAGTACACCTGCTGTGATTCCAAGCATCACCGCTTTGACATTCCGCTTTAGTAACTGCCACTGCTCATACAGCGGAATCGCCAGGCAGACCGTAGCCGGTGTCAGAAACCAGCTTAAGTACACGGCACCCTTGTTGTACGTATCGTAATCAATATGCGCACATACAAGCACGATGATCGTAAGGATTATCGAGATGAGCAATGGATTGAAGATTCCAAGCTTAAACTTTTTCTTTAATAATAAACCTGCCAGATACGCAAGCAGACTGAGTGTCACACCTGCGAACATGGATGTCTGAAATAAATCTTTCATATCTCCTGCTCCTTTGCCTTTTCTTTTGCTTTGGATTTCTTGATCACACATTGGGATACACGTCCGGTTGCACCCATAACCGCAACGAGTGCTACAACCGTGATCACACTGACCGGTACTAACACCGGTTTCAATGTACCCCATGATGCCATCAGACCAACCCCTGCGGGGATGAACATGACCGGCATGATCTCGATCAGGAATTTCCCGACATCCTTCACTGCATCGAGCTTAATGATTCCACTGAGCAACCCGATAAATAAAATCACCATGCCATAGATGCTTGCCGGTATCGGCAATGGCAGGAAGTATTTTAACAACTCTCCTAAAAAGGAGATAAACAAGATTAACAGAAACTGTCGTAAGTATTTCATAATGACTCCCTAACTCCTATAAAAAGCAAATTGGTAGCACCACTTTGGTACTACCAATATTATACTTATACTTTTTTAATTGTCAATTATGAATTTTGCTACATTTTTCAAAAATAGCCGCAAAAATTTCTACATTTTCAATACCCGAAACGACTTACCTACACAATATTTTTATCCATAATATTCATCCTGCCGGCATTCGCGCCTGCATTATGACTGCACCCGGTTCATATACTGCTCCCACAGCATAGCCACCTGCGTTCCTGTCACATAGACCTGATATGAATCACCTACCGTCTGATCTTCCGGATCCACAAATTCGATTCCAAGCACGTATCCATCCGCATCCCGCTTCATCTCAAAGAGATATGCCCCTTCACAGGTTTTTGGAAAATCTGTCGTTTCCGCAACAGACAGTTCATAATCCGGAACCTCGGACTGCAGCACATCATTTGCATCATAATACTTGTAGCCATCACGCACACACCGGATCAGTTTTCCATCTGTTATCCGGATCTTCGTCGTACCGGCATAGCTTTCTGTATAATTTGTATTCTGGCTGTTGTCCGCTCTCACAATCAGTGCTTCTACCATAAGCTCCACACCATTTTCTGTCACTGCAAATGTATCGATCTGACAGTCGTCAAACCGGAAATGCTCTAATTCATCTACACTTTTATATGCCACTTTGTTCATCCTTCCTTCTATGTATTCTTCTGTAATGACCTATGCAATCACACTATATTGTTTTCCCGATATCAGTAAATTGCTTCATATAATTTTTCTACAACTTCATCTTCGGAAAGCTTATCATAGATATAATAGTCCGCATTGACCTTAAAACCATCATAGACGCTTTCGTTCTCCAATACCGGCTGCAATATCTCCAGCCGGTCTGCGTAATTTTCACGCATGTCATCTGCCTGTTTCTCATAACCGCTGAGCTTTTGAGTTTCCTGCAGCGCTGCCTTTGCCGCGTCACTGATTGGAATACCTTTTTCGGTTCCCTGCAGCTGTGCCATATCCCTGCTATTAAGCAGAAACTCCAGAAGCTTTGTCGCTTCTTCCGGATACTCCGTTGTTGCACTGATGGCATACATCGTAGCTGGTTTTACACACCACCCGAATTTCCTCGCAGCTGCATCCTGCAGATAATCGCCTACAATAACCTCCGCACCGTTCTCTTCCAATGGTGTACAATAATTTGCTGCATCACTGATCCACGCAAGCGTTCCCGCTGCCTTTCCTGTCGAAAAAGCATTTCGATCAAAGGAGTCGATCGGCATCAGCACATCTTCATCAATCAGACGCTTATAGAAATCAAGCATAAATGCAATATCTGCTTTTGTCAGCTGCAATGACCCATCTGCTTTCACGGACTCCTTTCCCTTTATCTGTTCAAGATATGCAACCAGCATCAGAAAGAGTTGTTTTTTTGTCGTTCCAAGCGGGTAGATTCCATCCCGGCTCATAACCTTAGCCGCTGCAAAAAGATCATCCCACGTCTTCGGGATCTCCAGGCCATACGATGCGTAAATCGTCTTGTTATAATAAAACATTGGTGTATTAAATGAAATCGGAACGGCATACAGTTTTCCGTCCATTTCCCCATAAGCAAGCTCCTCCGGAGTGTAATTCTCCAGATGAATGATGTCTTTCAGATCATACAAGTTATAAAAGCCATTTTCTTCGTCTGCATATTCCGACAGCCACGCATAATTAATCTGCATCACATCCGGTGCATTGTGGGAGCGCATATAAATATGCATTTTGTTCTCGTATCCGCCCCAGCTTCCATAGTTTGCCTGCACCTCTATCTGTCCCTGGTTTTGTTCTGTAAATATATCCAATGCCTGTAGTGTGTACCGATGCCGGTCATCATTTCCCCACCAGGAGTAGGAAATCTCCGTCGTGGATTCATAGACTACCGGTTTGCTATTTCCGGAACACCCGGATAAGAAAATCAGACATACAATGAGACAGATGCTGATTCCACGATATTTATTTTTCATTTTTCCCATGTACCTCATATCTGCCAATCAATCCTCATACCAATTGTATTGATGTTTTCCGTTTTCTTTTGATACATATAACGCACGGTCCGCCATCTGATAAGATTCCTCGAATCCAAGTTTTATTCCATCTACCGTAATTCTCAGACAGATTCCTGCTGAAAGTGAGACTTTGCACGATTCATAGTGTGTATCAAACTGCTTATGAAATGCATCCAAAAGTGCATCCAGCCTCCGGGCAACCTCCTCCCGTATAACGGTCTCTTCCTCATGCTCAAATGGAATGTACACCGCAAACTCATCTCCGCCCATACGCCCGATGATTGCCTGTGTTCCAAGAGTTTCCCGGAAGATTACTACGGATTTCTTAAGAAATTTATCCCCTTCCTGATGCCCATATGTATCATTTACCAGCTTAAAATTATCCATATCCAGCATCATGCAGATATGCTTTGTTCCTTCTCCTGCATGTGCAAGCTTTGTATCTACCAGATCACGGAATGATTGCTTATTCAACACATTTGTCAGCTGATCGTAATCTGCTTTCTGCCTGATCTGCGAAAGCACGCCATCCTTTACTGCCACCTGTGAATACAGGATTCCTGCCGCCGTCATAGCAACCACAAGCATAATAATATATACAATTATAGCAAACCGGGTGATTCCAAGCTGTTCCGCAAATAGCACGTTCTCCGGAGCCACACATATTACCTGCCAGTCGTTCTTGCAGGTTCCAACTACTACAACTTCCTTGTCGCCTATAATCCAGTAATTGCTATATCCATCCGGCAGATCGTTCCAGACTTCTTCTGCATTCCGTCCAAGTATCTCTCCTGATTCAGCATAGACAATCGAATGTGCCGAATCCACAAGATAGCTCTGCATCCCCGGCACATCCTCCATATCTGTAAAAGACTGGCTCAGTTCCCGGCTATAAAATGCTGCCACAATGATTGCATGCTCATTCAGTCTTTTTACGTAATACAGCCTGTCATAGCACCGCTCATAATCGAAAAACCAGCCGGACTCTTTCCTCTCGTCCGTAATATGCCCTTCCAGATACGCATATAGTCCACCATCCGGGAACAACTCGAGCGTCGTATTCGATATTGAACCAAGCGATGAATCATCTGCGTATACAATTCCAAAATCAGAGAAGTTCTGAAGAATATTAATATCCTGCAAACGTTTTTCAATCGCTGTCTCCTGCTGTATCTTCTCGAATGCATCCTGCCCCTCTTTCGTTGCATCATACTCACAATAGATATCATCCGAGAACAGCAATGCTGCGGTATCTTCAATTCTTCCCAGATACTGATTGAGATTTGATATCTGCAATTGGGTGTTTGCCTGTATCAGGTTTACAACCTTTGATTTCATTTCCTGGGAGGATTTTCTTGTCAGGATCAAAGTGATGGTTCCTGTTGCAACTGTGATGGCAAGCAAAAACACAATGACGATCCGAAATGTGAATCTTCTTATCTGAATGTCTGTCTTTGTATTATTGTTAAAAGGCATTTCTTACCTTACTCCTTCCAGATCTGATTTCAGCATAATAAAATATTATAATATAGGAATCCGCGATTTACAATAACCCTTTTTGGCTGCATTCTTCCGGGCAATCCGATGCTTGACTTTCGTGCCTGTCTGTACTATATTTGTTTTATTGCAGGTATAGTTCATTGGTAGAACACCAGCTTCCCAAGCTGGATAGGCGGGTTCGATTCCCGTTACCTGCTTTTTTACGTGATAGAACTGCAAGATTTCGTGAATCAAGTTTCATTCACTTTCACAGTGAAAGAAATAGTATCGATAAAAGAGGAAAGGTACCAGTTAAAGTACCTTTCCTCTTTTATCTTAAAAGTTTTCTGTTTTACACATTATCTTACTCCACAGTTGTATCTACGGAAGTTCCCGCCTCTGCAGGAGCTTCTACCTTGATTCCATCCAGGCCTGTGATGTTCACATTCTTGTTAACCTTTGCATCGTATGTATTTGCACGCATAATATCCGCGATATCGATACCTGTTACTTCCTTCACAGACTCCATTGTCTTTGCAAGGACTTGTGGCACATACGACCCCATCGAACCGACACCGGAACCTTCGCCGTTGCCGTCGATGATCGTAACCTTGTCGATTGTAGAGAGTGGCTCTGCGATTGCCTTTGCCATCTCCGGCAATGCCTTCACGATCATTTCCACCATCGCTGCCTGACCATACTTCTTCATCGCTTCGGCTTTCTTCTCTAAGGCTTCTGCCTCTGCAAGACCTTTGGCTTCGATTGCCTTCGCCTCTGCCTCGCCGACTGCACGGATACCTGCTGCCTCCTGCTGCTTTGCGAAAAGCTCTGCCTCTGCCTGTGCCTTCTTCGCCTCAGCTTCCTGCTGCTTCTCAAACTTATCTGCCTCGGCATTTCTCTGACGCTTGTAAAGCTCCGCATCTGCCTGCTGCTGTCTTGCGAACTTGTCCGCCTCCGCTTTCTTACGAATATCCGCATCGAGGGACTGCTCCATAACCTCGGCTTCCTTCTTCTTCAGGTCAACTTCCTTCTCCTGACGTGCGATATCTGCCTCGGTCTTTGTAACCTCGATTGTCTTACGCTGTGCTTCCTTCTGAATCTCGTAAGCCGCATCTGCTTCCGCATTCTTCGTATCTTCGATTGTCTTTAATTCTGCCTTCTTGATAGAAAGCTCATTCTGCTTCACGGCAATTTCCGTATCGGATAATACCTTTGCATCGTTCGCTTCTTTTCTCGCCTGTGCCTGTGCGATCGCTACATCACGGTCTGCGTTTGCCTTGGCGATACTTGCATTCTTCTGGATTGCTGCCATGTTATCCTGACCAAGCGCGATAATCAGGTCATTCTGATCCTCTACATGCTGGATGTTGCAGGAAATAATCTCAATACCCAGACGATTCATATCCACCTGCGCCTTCTCCTGCACCTGATCACCGAAGGACTTACGATCGTTACACAACTCCTTCAGACTGATCGTACCGATAATCTCACGCATATTACCCTGCAGAGAATCCACCAGTGCTTCCATAATCTGCGGTTCCTTCATATTCAGGAAATTCTTCATGGCAAGTTGCATACCTTCTTCATCCGTACGGATCTTAACTTTCGCAACTGCATCAATGTTAACACCGATGAAATCCAGTGTCGGAACATAATCGTCCGTCTTGATATCGATACTGATCTGCTTGATCAACAGTTCATCCTTCCGCTCGAAGAACGGAAGCTTCAAGCCTGCTTTACCAATCAGAATCTTCGGTGTCTTTCTTAAACCGGAAATGATATACGCCTTATCCGGTGGTGATTTGACATAACTGGTAAATAAAATGACCAGCAATGCCACGATAATGATAATAATAGCAATTGTTGAACCTGACATACAAAAACCCTCCCTAACAACAAGTTAATTGATTGCTATGCGACTCAGATCGCATATTTTCTTTGGTGCAAAATTCACATTCCTGCATCTATTCAATATTGTACCATGTATGTGTGAAAATCACTATTACATTTTTCTGCATTTTTCGTACATTTTCTGTGCAATAATACAATTTTCATTAAGGAATCCCAACATATCTTTATATGATTTCTCTACATAGTTCCCTTCACAATCTGTTCATTCACATACATCTTAAATTCATGAATCCTCTTATAATCCGGAATTTCCGGAAGCGAAGTATGTTCCTTTGCATAATCAAACCGCTTCTCATATTCATCCAGAATCTCGTAGAACTCCGCAGTCGGCTGACGATTCTCATCCAGGAATTCTCCATTCCTGATCTGCATCAGAAGGTCATGCTCCTCTGCCCGATATGTGATGATGTCTTCCTTCTCCAGAATATCAATACACATCATGAATAACCGGAGCAGATGTGCCATATGCTTCCCTAGCTTATCATGGGAGATTGCCTTCTCGTTGCGCTTCCCAATCCGGTTGTACCCGCTCACGATTGATTTCATCTCATTCCACATACCGGTCCAGTCCCGGAGCGGATAATGCGTGAGTGCAACATCCATGAATATCTCGCTGTCATATCCCGGCTGCGTAGACTCGTCGATATACAGCCGGACAGAATCCTCATCATGTGGGTAATACCGGCTCTTAAAATCATATTTTGCATTCTCAATGCTTTTTAAGATGTATGTCTCATGTTCTGTCTGATCCATCAACCGTGCGGCCTTGTTCTGCAGTCTGCGCATCTGCGCCGAAGCGTACCCTCCAAACGAATGAATACATAACTTCGACAAAAACATCTTCCGGTTATCGAGCAGTTCCTGTCCAACCGGCGTCAGATGGAGATACTGTTCCGGACGACAGCCCAGGATCTCTATCGTATTCGGATTGTTCGAAGAAAGCAGCTGTATCATCTTATTGAACGAATAAATCGTTGTATCCGTCGGTACATCCACCACGGCATCAAAATCATTTCCTAGCAGAATCTCCGGTTTTGTATTCAGCGCAATTCCCCGGATATCCACATCAGATCCTTCTTTATCCATGCCATACGCATGGCTTCCGCCCAATGTCAGAAGGATAATATTCTCTCCCAGGTGCTCATTTGTCCGCAGGAAATCATATTCACTTGTATGCAATATCTGCTTAATCTTCTCCAATGTCATCTTCTTATTCTTCCTCCACATAGATCAGCGCATCCACATATGCCCTGTCCTCTCCCTTAAATATCGGAATCTCATGGTCAATTATCCACGGAGTCCGGTCTACATGTTCATATTCCAGTTCTTCTTCCGTAAATTCAGAGGCTTCCCGTTCCTTTCGGATACAGCAGCTGCCACGCTTCTGCTCAACCGGGAAATCATTCCAGTTGATTCCCTTCTCTAACATGAGCATATCCTGAATGTCATTGTTCGATTTGTTCTGCAGCTGCTTGTGTGAGAAATTCGCCTGACCAACCATCTGAATCGAATTCCTGGAAGCGTCAAGCTGCCGCCAGTAAATAAGGTTCGTAACCTCTTCCTTCGGTATATTGAAGCACCGCGCATCGAACGTGGCTCCCATCTTCATTGCCTTCTGATACACCTCTGCATATTTCTCCGGATAAGAATCCTCTTCCACATGCTTCGCAAAACTACGGTTGAATACCATCGTTGCCATGCTTGCCGCAATGCTGCACAGCTTCTGCACTTCGTAATCAAACCACGCCGAAGAGTTCAGCTTCTTATAGTCAACAAGAAGCAGTGTAATCTCGTCTGACTGCGTATACCCAAGCACGCATCCCTGGATATTCTCACATAAGTACTGCATCGTATCCTGCATTGACCGCATCAACACCATATCAAATGGCTTCTGAAATCCTCGCGTGTATGTATGAAATGCCCTTCCGTCAATCCGGATCGCAACCGGACATCTCCGCATCAATCTTGTCTTTGGTATCTGTTCATAATAGGTCTTCATCCGAATTCCCAATTCATCGTGTACCGGCATAACTAAGCCCTCCCTTTGTATATAATACTATATTATATCGGGGAGGGCTTAAATTATCTATGTACTTATAGTTTAATGTTTTACAAAACTTCTTCTATTACTCACAGATTCTGTTTATTTGTCACGCTTCTTGAATATCCTGTTATAAATCTCAATTCCCTTGTCAGGATTCTGGTTCATCCAAAATACAAGATAGCCGCCAACCAGGAAGAAAGCCCCTCCTATTATAACAAGATAGACAGACAATGTCGGGATTTTCCTTCCATCCGTTATTTTGGTTGGTTTCTCCGGATCATAATATACTGTTACCATCTGCCCTATCTGCATATTATGTCCATCACCCACATATATCTCATTATATGTTTTTCCATCTACTTCATAATCTACAAAGATGGTGCAGGTTGCATGATTTCTATGCATACGTTTTTCTGTTACAATACCTGGTACGGTCTCAGCTTTTCTTAAAAACAGATCATTATGTACATATGCCGCAAGTCCTGCAAACAGCAAAGCCAGTCCGACAAACATAACCATCATCACTTCCTTACGGACAGACTTTTTTCTTATTTCTTTGTCACCGATATCTTCGCCAAAAAGTTCTGCTTGTTCTTCCTCTGACATAATGTATGGATTTCTACCCGATGAAGATGAAAGCTTTCCATCCGGTTGATAAACAATCTTCTCAATCGGAGTTGTCCTTGTTGTTTCAATCACATATGGATCCTGTTCTAAATCGCTGAATTCCCCTAGTGAAGAATCTTTTAATTCTTCCTGCAGGTCTTTCATGCGTTTTGTGGAATCCTCATCTTTTAACTTTAATGACATATTTTTCCTCCTCCCAAATATACAAAGGATTGTTACCTCGCTCGCAATGCGACTTCGTTTCCGCTTCATCTCGTCATAAACAATGCCCAGTAAATTCAAGATAAACCAAGCATGTGGGGCTTTCGACGTGACTTTTCGTCCAATAGTTACAACAAGGTTAAACAATTTTCCTTCTATAATAAATATGATACTATTCAGTCTCCAATAATGATTTTTATCTAGCTTAGCATTATGCTAATAAAAACAAACAACTTAGTATTTATAAATACTCAAATATATTTTTATCACTACTCATTAACTACAGACCAATAATATGTAGGAAGATACGCTTCTCGATAATCAGTCTCATACATATCTGATATTATACACATCTGATCCCATAACCTATGCAATTCCTGTATTTGAGTTACATGCCGAAAAGATACTTCTCCCATACAATACGTTCCTTCCCAAATGGGTTCGTCAACATTTTCCCCTCTTTCTATTGCATCATTAATTATTATATCTGCCTGTTTTGTAGAATGGTGTTCTATATAGTAATCTATCTGTTCTTTAAATAACTTTAACCTTTGGTCCGACCATATATCTAATCGACATATTCTATTCAAAAATATCTCAACCATTTGTTCCAGATTACAATCTGACGTATACAATAAATCTCTATTTTGACAATTTACTAAATTAAAGAATGAATATAACTTTGCCCTTTTCCCATACCATTCAATCGCAACTGTTCCACTACTTATCCTATTTTCTATTGGAATATTAATAGTAACTGTTCCCTGCCTATCATAATCTGGTTTTTGAGATATTAATATTTTATCAATATAATCATTCAAGCATACAAAATATCCCTCTCTTTCTACATTATCCACTAAGCAAAGCAAAACAGGAACTGCACTTCCCATCTTTTCCACTGTAGCTAACAACGCTGTATCTAAAGGATATTTGACCACCTTAAATATGCAATTATCGGAATTTGTTTTAGAATAAACCTTCAAATCTTTTACTTCAATATCATTAGTTGTCTTAACTTGAAAAAGTATATGTTCACCCTTTGTAATATAAACTCCATCATTACATTCTTCAAATAGTTCAACATCTAAGTCAATTCCATAATCAGCTGTGTACTCCCTTATTACCCATTCCTTAGGAAATAAGGATCTCAATATATCAATACCTGACTCCCCAATAATCTGATTTTCAGAACGCCTTTTACCTAAAGTATTCCAATCACGGAAATAATTTGTATCCATATTATTACCTTTCTGATATTATAAACTAAAACATTTTTATTTTCATTCAAACTAATTATCATACATTTTATACTCAAAAATATTTTATATTTACAAAAATATAATTTTTGCATCAATGTTATAGTGTGTCCAATATCGGATTTACTCTTTTTTCAAACTCTTGTAAATCTCATCTGTGAATATTCCCAACACTTCTCTTTTTAGATCATCATTACTTAATAACAAACTGAAGAAATCTTGATTTTGCTCTAATCCTTCTATCAAAGCATTATCTATATCATCAAAATATGCAAATTCAAAGTCTTTCTCAGTATTGTTCTTTGCACTTGCTCTCAACTTATCTGACTTTAAGAGAATATCCCGTATCTGTAGCATTGCCTTGATAGCTACATCACTATCATATGTCTTACCCGTTCTGCTGTTTATCTCATCTATTATCTCTGATAATCTCTTCTCCTTGTCCTCAGTAAGTCCAAACTGTTCCGCTGTTGGGAGTTTAACAACAGGTGATGATACTACCTTCTCTCCCTTATGTTCTTTACCCTTCTTCTGTGCGAAATCATATGCCTTTATCTTACCATCCAAATCGAATCCCATGCCCGGATGTTTTATATTGATAAATGCCAACAGATATGCAATATACCTGTATTTCTTGTGAAGTTCTGCATCTTCAAATGATGATACCTGAAGCAGGAACTCATAGTATCTTACAAATCTTCGCATTGATGTAACTGCTTCTTTCTGCTGTGTATAATCGTAATTATCCAGCATCTTCTTACTCTTTTGTAAGTAATATGTTATTCTCTGTTTCTGCTTTGCTGTTGCTTTATCCTCATACAATATTTGTATTGTATTATCTACATCAACTGGGTCTATCAATGCATACGAATCTACCTTTGCCTCCAAATCATATACAGCATTTGGAGTTACCGAGTTACTTAGCAAGGTAGTTGTATAGAATGGTGCAAATGCATTCTGTATGTCTTCATACTCATTCACAAAATCAAGTACAAATGTGTGCTTATCATAAGGCGGGCATATTCTATTAAGTCTGCTCAATGTCTGAACTGCGGATACCCCTTTCAGCTTCTTAAGTACATACATTGCACATAATTTTGGCTGGTCAAATCCCGTCTGATACTTATTTGCTACAAGCAACACCTGATAATCGTCTTTGTCAAACTCTTTTGTAAGTTTGTCTTCTGAAAAACCATTCATGCCCACCTCAGTATATTCATGATCATCATCAGGTAGCTTTACCTTACCTGAAAATGCTACAAGGGCTTTCATATCATACCCCTTCTTCTGAATGTACTGCTCGAATGCCTGTTTATATTTAACTGCCCCCTGTCTTGATGCGGTAATTACCATCGCCTTTGCTGTACCACCTAACTCTTGCATTACAGTATTACGGAAATGTTCAACTATTACTTCAATTCTCTGTGCTATATTCGTATCGTGTAATTCTACAAATCTGGCTATCTGTCTCTTTGCAGCGTTCGTCTTTAACTTTGGGTCATCTTCTATCTCTTTATTGATTCTATAGAAGGTCTTATATGTAGTATAGTTCTGCAACACATCAAGTATGAATCCTTCTTCTATTGCCTGTTTCATACTGTATATGTGAAATGCCTCTCTCTGTCCTTTCGTGTTTACCCTTCCAAACAACTGTAATGTTGTAGGTTTCGGTGTAGCGGTAAATGCAATAAATGATACATTATCCTGCTTACCATGTCTGCCTATTTCATCTAAAACTAAATCTTCGGTATCTGTATCATTTATATCTACCTCTCCCGAACCCAGAGCCATAGTAACGGCTGCCATATCCTTACCCGAAGTAGATGAATGTGCCTCATCTATCAGTACTGCAAACCTTTTGTTCTTTAATCCGGCTACACTGTCTACTATGTAAGGAAACTTCTGAATAGTGGTGGCTATTATCTTGGTATTACCCTTTATTGCAATAGCAAGGTCTTCTGAATTACATTTATCGTCCATTACCCTGATAAGACCTGCCTTATGCTCCATACCCATGATTGCCTTTTGTAACTGACGGTCTACTACTACCCTGTCTGTAACTATTATGACATTATCAAAAATAACTCGATTTTCTGAATCGTGTAGAGATGTCAGTCTATGAGCAAGCCAAGCTATACTATTGGTTTTTCCACTACCTGTACTATGCTGTATCAAATAGTTTTGAGCAGTCAAATTCTGTCGGATATCTTCGAGCACCTTACGTATTACATCAAGCTGATGATACCTTGGGAAAATAAGGGTTTCTTTATGCTTAATTTTACCCGTAAGCTCATCTTCTTCATCCTTTGTCTCTAGAAACATAAACTTACTGATTATCTCTATCAATGTGTCCTTCTTTAATATATCTTCCCACATATAATAGACACTATATCTGTCTTCATATACTGGATTTCCTGCACCAGCTCTTACACCTTCACCATTACCCTTGTTAAATGGCAGGAAAAAGGATGACTGACCGCTTAACTTTGTACACATATAGACTTCGTTCAAGTCCATTGCAAAGTTTACTAAGCACCCAGCATTGAATAAAAACAGTCTATTCTTCGGGTCTCTGTCTGTTCTATACTGATATATCGCATCTTGGTAGGACTGTCCTGCCATATTACACTTTAATTCAAATGATATGACTGCAAATCCATTAAGGAAGATAACTACATCTACCCTCTCTTTATCAGAACACCACACCTCTTCCATTACAGAGAAGATATTCATATCATAGAGGGCAAGTAACTCCTTGTTGAATGTTGTTGCAGGCTTAGTATACATTAACTCAAGGTGCTGGTTGGAGATATCAACTCCATGTTTCAATACGTCAAGTAAACTACCCCTTGTCTTTGTGATTTCCTGATTGACATAGTTTATAACTGTTTCTTCCAAATCACCCTTATATATCTTCTCAAGAATCTGCATCTTGTCTGGCTGTGTATTATTCAAGAACTTAAATACTAACTCTCGATCTACAGCATAATACCTATCATACTTTTTGCTGTCTCTTATTATGTATCCGTTATCTTGTTCAAGACGTTCCAGTATGAACTTCTGGTATTCTTTCTCACTCAGTATACTATTCATCTCTTCTTCTCTCCCACATATCCTTGTATCTCATTAAAGTTTCTTTATCCCTTGATATTACATATTTGTTTGCCTTATTGCCTATTATTTTTGCATTATATTCATCTACAACGAAAGTATTAACAGGAACAACACTGTCTTCTTTAAATTCCCTAATCTTCTTGTCGATTAAAAGAACCATATATCTTGGAGATAACACAAGAGTTCCCCTTGTTGTATCACCATTTTCATCTGTAGACATTATGGAACAGGGGAAACTACCTGTGACAAAATCCACGTCTGATTTATTCTTTAACACAACTATCTTATGTGTCTTATGTAACTTCTTGCTCCAGCCTTCCAATAATGACGCATTATGTAATATTGCATTATTTCTACTTTGAGCTTTTGTCCATTCTATACCACATTTTCTACCTGCCTCTTGGGTTTGCCCGAATACAATGGGATTTCTCAATAGCATCGAAACCATGAACATTATCAATGATTCTCTGTTTTTATCTCTTATGAGAAAGGACTTAAGCGACTTATTTGAATCTAATGTGCTTATCAACTCTGTTATAAATGGTTCATATATATTTTCCAGTTGTCCGAACATCTTTTCAAATGTATTCTCATTACATACAGCTCCGTCTACAGTAGTCAATTCATATGTATCATCCTCGTAACATATGCTTTTTATACTTCTTTGTCGAACTGTACCATGCATATCAAGGACATAGCACATTTTATTACTTGCAAAGTTCTTCAAATACATCTGTGGTACATAGTGCTGTCTATGTGTTGCCACCTACATCACTTCTTTCTTTCCTGTAACATACTCATAAATTAGTGACTTCTTATATTCTGTAATCACCTCTAGTTGTTTCTTTTTGTCTGATATAATTGTGTCTATTTCTGAACATTTTTTGTCGAGGTAATCAGCGATTTCCTGCTGTGTTTCTATAGATGGAAAAGGTACAGATATCTGTTTAAATTCCTGAGCATAGGTTCTCCACCTCATCAGCATTATACCTCTTCCATATTTATAACATTCCCCCGCTATACCTTTTGTTCTAAATACATAATGATAAAAATGTGGAATCACTCTCCTTGTATCTGGCACATATATATCATATGCAGGACTTGTTACTCCATCATATTCAGATATACCAATAGCTCCCATCCACGCTAAAATAATATTAACAACTATGTCATTTTTATGAACTATTTTATATCCCTCTACTGTAACAGCTTTATTTCCTCGTTCCTCTTGTTCTCCATGAGGGAACACTCCAATGCCCGTATATAAAGATAAAAGCTGTACCTCATCCATCGGTTTTGTGTTTCGCTCATTTCTTATAGAAAACAATCTACCAATTTTTATTGTTTCCCAATCACTTGGAATATCACCAATCCAATCCACACCACTGTCTTTCATCTCTGCATCAGGATTCAATCCTTTTGTTACAGCTTCAGTAATGACTGACTTTTTATATTGTTCTAGTGTATCTATTTGTTTCTGGATGTCTGAAGTAAGTATGTCTATCTCTGCGCATTTTTTATCTAGGAAGTCTGCTATTTTCTTCTGTTCATCAATTTGAGGAATGCAAATATATGTATGTTTAACTTTATCAATATTTAAATTCTGCACGACTCCCCCATCTGATGATTTTTCAAATTGTACCTTACTAGAATCAGATATAAGATAATAATACAAATAGTTTTTATCTATATTCCTCAAATTTGAAAAGGCCAACCATCCATCGTGAATGCATCCATTCACTTGTAAAATATAAGCCTCTCCAAAGCTCATTGAATTTGTTAGTAATAAGTCGCCTTGGCTAACTCTTCTAGTTTTTGTTAATCCTGCCGCAATTATCTTTTCTTTAACTGATGTAATATATCTGCACCCTTTTGTGGTATCACCTATTTTAATCCAATTATATCCCTCTTCCGTATCTGACATATATTTTTCAATAGGTCTTGGCGAACCTCCTCGAACTATATCTGCATAATATTGCAAATAACTCAATTTCCAGTCTGAAGGAATTTCACCAATTCCTTCGATACCACTATCTTTCATTTCTCTCATATCAGTCACCACCTAACTTAACCGAATAGCTTAGAGATACGCTCTGATACAGATTTCTCTAACTCTACGAACTGTTTCTCTAACTCTTCACTTGGTACTGGTTGCTGATACTTATAAAAGTATCTTGTGAATGGGATCTCCGCTCCTGTTTTTATTACAGGCTTCTTAGCTGATAAATTCTCTTCAAAGAACCACTGTGCATCAGGTATATGTGGGAGGACTTCACGTGACATATAATCTTCTATACTCTCCTCATACTTTACTATCTCTGTGTCCTTTGTCTCTTTATCATAAAGGATATTACCCTTCTTATCCCTTTGTATATCGGCTGTTTTGTCCATCTCAGATAATCCTTCAGATATCTTTTCAATCAATTTCTTGTCTGTTATTGCTGTAGATAATACATTTATTAATACCGGAAGGAAGTCTGTAGGGTTTTTATATACTATGTCTGAAATACCCTTGTTCAAAGCCTCTATGATGGCATCATATACAACTTTATTGTTCTGGTATTCTTCCAGTTTCTTTATCTCTTTTCCTGTAAGCTCCTCTTTGTTTTCTAATTCATTTACCTTAGCCTCATCATACAAACCTGATAAGCTACCCTTGGCTAACATTGTAGTTATTCTGTCACCTGTTATTGCATAACTTCTCTGTAATGGCTGCATAACAACATACTCTCTATACATAAATTCTTCATTTTTGTATATCTTAGAGCAGTCTGTTTCCTTAAACTCTGCGTATAATTTAGTTATTGCACTTCTATCCTCAAGTGTTATCTCATTTCTCTTATTTCCTAATGCCTTACGTAACTTATGGAAGATACCTGAAGCATCAATAAGTTGTATTTTACCCTTACGTTCTGCTCTCTTATTCTTTGATAATACCCATATATAGGTTGCAATGCCCGTATTATAGAATAAATCTGTAGGTAAACTTATAATTGCTTCAATCAAGTCTTCCTCAAGCATCCACCTTCTAATCTGTGATTCACCTGAAGATGTTCCACCTGTAAACAAAGGTGAGCCATTCTCTACGATAGCAGCTCGACCTAACTTGTCATCCATCTTGTCTATGGCTGACTGAACGAAGAGTAACTGCATATCTCCTGAACCTGGCAATCCAGCACCCCATCTACCAGAAAATCCTTTCAAGTATTCATCATTAACGGCTGTCTCAACGCCTTCTGCGGCATCTTTACCACCCCAAGGTGTTCCAAATGGAGGATTTTCTATTACAAATCTCATATTCGTTTCCTTGAAACAGTCACCTTTCATAGTATCCTGATATCTGATGTTCTCGGCATTCTGACCTTTGATGAGCATTTCTGCTAAACATATAGCATATGACTCTGGGTTTATTTCCTGTCCGAAAAGTCTTACATCAGCAGTTGGATTGTATCTTCTTATCGTGTTGTATGAGGTTGATAACATACCACCTGTTCCGCAGGCTTGGTCTAATACAGTGATAATTTTTCCATCGTCAAAGATATCATCGCATCCCTCAGCAAGTAATATATTAACCATCAGCTTTATGATATCCCTACCCGTATAGTGGTCACCAGCCTCAGCATTTTCAGAAAATCTACGAATCAGGTCTTCAAATATATATCCCATCTTTACATTGTCTATTGTCACCGGATTAAGGTCTAATTCACTAAATGCTTTTACCACAGATAATAAGCGGTTGTTTTTATCCATTTTCTCTATCTGTTTGTCAAAATCCAAACTCTTTATAATATCCTGCACGTTAGCAGAAAAACCACTAATATAATTGCGGAAATTGGCTGCTATGTGGTCTGAATCATTTACTAATTCTGCAAGCGTAAATTCTGATGTGTTATAGAACTGTCTCTTTGAAATCCTATACATTGCTTTCGCTGGATAATTTTGGTTCTTCTTAAATGTATCTACTACAGCTTTCTTTGTATCAGCTAAAGCACACTCAAAACGACGTATTATTACCATAGGTATTATTACGTCCTTATATTTGTCACTTTGATATGTTCCTCGTAATTTATTAGCAATCTTCCAAATGAAATTCACTTCCGTTGAAACATCTATAGGATTATCATCCCATAATGTATCTATCACCATATTGCTCATTCGTTTGTATTCCTCCTCTGAACATAACTAATAATATTATATCAAACATAACTAACAATTTATAGTCCATAAACACTTTTCCTGTTACCAGAATGATTTCAATCTGGGTTTTCTTGCTTGCTTTTCTCTGTCTGCACCCACGCCGTGGGTTTTTCCGCTTATTTTCTATCCTGCACACCCAGTTTCATCTCCGTATCTTTCCGATTAGCTTCCGGTTTGGGTTTTCTCGCTTGTTTTTCTCCGCCTACGCCCACGCCGTGGGTTTTTACGCTCATTTTCTCTCCCGCGAGCCCAAATTTACATTTTGTGGAAAATAATATACAAGATATAACCGAATCCACATACACGGCAAACGTTGTGGAATGGCTTAGAGAATACTTAGAATAAAAAATAAACAGGAAATCATTCGCAATGCGACTTCGTTTCCGCTTCGCTCCAACAATGAGCCGTGAACCGGCGCATGCTTCGCATGCACCCGGTCTCGGGCATTCGCCCTATATAAACGGATAAAAAAATGACTGGTTTCAAGCAAGCTTGACCAGCCATTTTTTTATCCGTTATGCACGGCTCATTGTCTCTAGAACTTTCCAGCCTTTGCTGCTTCCTCAATAGAAGCAGTCAACCCTTGATTTTCTTGCTTTGAAGTGCCGTTTGTCTATTACCCGTGTTGTACGTCCGTGTTTTTATATGTTTTTATAGATCTTTTCTTTTTATTATATCATACGTTTTTAATTTTCGCATTTTATTTCACACGGATCTTCTGTCCTGCATAAATTTTGTTCGGATCTTGAATGCCATTCATTGAAGCAATCTTCTGATATGTTGTCCCGTACTTTTCGGCAATTTCTGAAAGCGTATCGCGATCTTGCACAGTGTAATAAATCGCAGAATTATTTCCATGCGTGGCGTTGATTCTATTTTGTACTTCGTCGTATCTCGTTCCCAGAACGACTTTTCTTGTATCTCCATTTCCATATGTACCCACAAGTGTTTCTTCCACAAGCGTTTCAATCGGTGCTGTTGCGATATGGTTTATGAAGTTCTGTACTCTATCATACAATGATCCCAGTTTTTTTCTTCTGTCGTCCCCGTCGCCGTATGTCCCTTTCATTACGCCTTCTGCGATTTTCAGCGTTGATCCAGAAACATTGCTTGTATTTTCGTTATTCTCTGTTTTTCCTGCTCCTTCTGCATATCTGCTCCACGCTTCCTTGTCTCCATAGAACTTGTCAAGATCAAGATTTCCAGCATATCCAGACAGTCTTCCATGCGAAGAATACTGTCTAATCGCGCAATCATACGCGCCTTCGTTCCACGGCGTTTCTTGATACCCCGTCACATCATTGCTTGCATACTGTGCGATCCACATTCCAAAATCACCGATCCCGTCGAATCTGTTCATAAATGATTTTGAAGTATATATCAGTGGTTTCACGCCAGTCTTTTTGAATACATAGTTCAGCCATTTTTTCACCCAGTCGAAGTCGCACACTCCGAAATTCTTGTTCTGCTCTTTTTCCCAATCCAGCACAAGAATTGCTTCTCCTATATGTCCGCTTACATTTTCAATAAAAAACTGCGCTTCTTTCTCTGCGTCCCCGCCCGAAGCGTAATGATATACGCCCAGACATTTTCCTGCATTCTTTGCTTGCTGATATGTTCTGTCATAATCTGGGTTCACATAGTCCGTCCCCTGCGTTGCTTTAATAATAACAAAGTCGCACGGCACTTTTGTCAAGTCGATTCCCTTCTGCCAGTTTGAAATATCAATTCCGTTCATGCTCATGTTCTTTTTTCTCCTATTCCGCCCCGCATGGCGCGGGGCTTTTATTTGTTTTTCTTCGTCGTTTGCGTCTGGAATTTCTGCTTTGTTGTTCAACATTTTCTGCGTTACCGCTAACCCTTTGATCAAGAAGTCTGGTATGTTGTACCCGCATTCAACAAGGTTTTCCAGAATGCTTCGCGCTTCGTTTACAAGCAACATTGCAAGTGTGAACCAGCCGATCAGAAGCAGAAAAGACAGATTTACATGCAAAACATCAGTGCCAAGCTGCGTGAACACATTGCTGATAATAAAGGCTACAAGAATCACAGCCCAGTACCCCAGCTTTTTGATTGCTCCTTTCAAGCCCACTTTGCTTGATTCCTCGCCCTTCTTATTTGCTTTATACCAGCCAGTCAGCCAGTCAATGACGTTCAGAAGGAAATACGCTGCGAAAATGTACCAGTATGCGCCGAAAATTGCTGTCAGTATCGTCACAATCGCCCCTGCGAATGCGTTGTATTTGTCTGTGAGTGCTGTTCCGAAATTATTTGTCATTGTCCTTTACCCCCGAATGTTCTTGCAGCTTTTACAAGGTTCCTGCCCTTTCGGGATCATGTAGTTCTTGCATTCGCCGCAGCTGTTTCTTGATTTACAAGTTTCTCTTCCTTCGCAAGCTTCAATATGTCGCTTGCAAATTCCGTTTGCGCTCATTGCTGCACATTCGAAGTTGTTCTTCCCGAATGTCATATAATACTTCGGTTTTTCTTCTCCGAATATCCGCCAGCGCAACCAGTCGTCAAGTGTAATTGCTGGTAGTGCCAGCAAAAACCAAACTGCGAAGAATTGCGGGCATATCTGCCCCATGATATTGAACTTCAAATTTGAATAGTCCCACATATTCAAGCCAAGCCCTATGTTTAAGATCACGCCCGCCACGAATTCAACTGCCGTCACAATCACTGCACATATTAACATTTGCAACAGAAGTGGTGTTTTCCAGTCTATGAATTCATTTACCAGTCCGCACAGAACGAAGCACATCCCGCCCACGAATGCCATTGTTTTGAATGTGTACCCGCGGAAAATCAATTCACAGCAAGCGTACAGTGCGCCGCCCACACACAGCAGCACAATGTATTTAATTATCGTCTTCATGCTTTGCAAGCCCCCATTGCTGTTTCATAGTCTTTCAGCACTTTTGACTTGTATTTGTCTGGGATCTGTGCGCCGTACTGAATCGCTTCGATTTCCTCTGCCGTCTGCGTGCCTTTGATCCATGCGTTTATACTGTTGCAATATGTTGTGTGGTAGGACACGAATTTCATTGCCGCTTCAATGATCTTTGTCATGTCCTCTGCTGAATAGTATTTGCAAAGTTTCCCGTCTTCGTGGTATTCCAGCTGTGTTGCCCCTGCTGCAAGCTGTGACTGCTTTCCAAACAAATTGATCTGGTCTTTTTCTTTCAAGCTGATATGCTCCACCGATCCGTCTGTCAGTTCTACGTCTACGCCTGCAAAAATTGCGTTTTCGCAACGACTTGAAACTTCTGCAAGCTTCGCTGTTCTGATCTGATCAACGTCTGGTTCCTGCTCTGGCTGCTCTACATATACAGTCCCGTCATTCGAAAGAATCATTCCGCCGTCAATTTCTTTGTACACTGTTTCGAATCCTTCGTACTTTGCGATCACGTTTCCGTATTCTGTCAGCACTTCAATTTCTGCCATGTTCTGATCTTTTGCTTTTGTTTCTGTCTGCACAAGCAACATATTCTGTGCGATTTTCTTGACGGATCCGTCGAATACGCTGCTGTTGTCCTTGAATCTGATCTTCATGCTTTTTCTCTTCCTTTCCTTTCCAGCTGTCAATGAATAATTCATTGAAAAGCTGATTCATATTTTGTACAGTACGCCATGACTGTTTGTGCTTCATATAGCCTTTCCATGACTGGTATTGCTGGCGCACTTCTTCGAAAGTGATTGTTCCTTTATCAAGCTTCTTTTTCAGCTTTTTCAGTTTCCGTCGTTCCAGTGTGATTGACTTTCTGCAAGGTCGCATGATTACTTTTCCAGTGTCCGACAATGTAAACTTCGTTTTCAGAAAAGTGAATCCGCGCCGCAACGCTACAATACGCGTTTTCTTTTTATTGACTGTTATTCCCATTCTTTCATAGATTTCGAACAATGCTTTGATCGCTCTGTGTGCGTCTTCCTTTGTCTTGAATAGCAGCCATGTGTCGTCCATGTATTTAATATATTCATGAATCCGAAGCACTTCTTTCGCGTAGTGATCAGCTTTGCTTGCATATACAGTCCCGATTATCTGTGACACTTGACTACCTAGCCCGCACCCTACTTCGCCGAATGCGTCCACAAATAGCATTATGAATTCAATCATGTCTTTATCTGTGAAATGGTCTTCAAGTATTTTTCGAATGTGCCAGTGTTTCATATTCCCGAAAAAGTTTGAAAAATCCACAAGCACGACATATCCTTCATTGCTTCCAGTCTTTCTGTAATATTCCCGCAGAAAATATGCTACACGTTTTATTGCTGCATGTGTTCCTTTGCCTTTGATACATGCCATATTGTCTGATATACAAGTTCTTGTCAGCACTGGCACAAGTGCGTTGTCACAAAGTGATCTTTGAACAACTCTTTCTGATATGTGAACGCTGCTAATCTCGCGCAGTTTTCCGCGCTCCATTAGCGTGAACCTATGAAAGCCGCGTCGTATGTCTTCGCCTTTCAGAAGTTTCATATGTGTGTCATATGTCTTCCGCAGCAGGCTTGCTTCGTATCTCTGCACGCTGCATTTCCAGCGAACGCCCTTCTTTGATTTGTCGAATGCTTCCAGCAAATTTCCATAGTCGAAGACATTTTCTAGTTTTCCGTACTTTTCATTGACTGCTTCTTTCTTTTTCCGTCGTTTCTCTTCCCTTCGGATTCTTCTTGCAGCCCTTCTTTCTTCACTTGTCATAAAATTAAACACTCCGCATACAATATTTTGCGCCGCTATGTACATAAGCGATTGACATGAAACAAGGCTGCGCCGTCCTTGCCATGCAAGCAGCGTCCGTCAATCGCTGTCGGCGTGTAAATTTACCAATAAAGGAAGGTCAAGTGTTCCTTATTTACTTTTTGCCACTGCTTTCGTTTCCTACTCGGTCTGGGCGTGTGTATATAATCAGAGCGGGACGGCAAGCGCAGTCGAAGCGTTGTTGTTGTTGGCATTACCATTGTTGTTGACATTACAGAAGTTCGTCGTGTTCGACGCGTTCGGGGAATCGCACCACCAATTAGAACGGGATCCCTGCTTTTAACACTTAACCTATAAAATTATTTGACTGATTCAGTCTTCTTTTTCATTTCTTTGTATCTTTGATTGTCAGATTTCTTCCATGCCGTTATATATCCCTTTTCCGAAATTACCATTCCGGCAATATTTTTCAGCTGTCCGCTATCTATCCCAAGCACTGTGCGAAGGCTTTGCAGTTTTTGCAGTATCTTTTCACAGTTCGCATTTGCTTCGTTCTGATAGTGTCTTCTGTCGATTACTTCTTCATTTGTCTTCACGAAGATTGTGTTTGCGTTCACGACATTATCAACCAGTGCTTGTCCTTCCTCTATAATCGGTATTGCATACACGAATCTGTATTTCTTCGGGACATTCTTTTCTTCCATGCAGAATTTTATCAATTCATTCTGAACGTCCACGGCTGTTTGAAAGAACTGCATTTCGGATTGTTCGCGTCTGCTTTTCAAAACGCTCATGCTGCAACTCTCCTTTCGCCAGTATTCACGCCGCACACGGCGGCGTGATTTTTTGATTCAAGATTATACTGTAAAGCAGAGCGGGACGGCAAGCGCAGTCGAAGCGTTGTAGTAGTCGGCATGACCACCGTAGTCGACACTACAGAAGTGCGTCGTGTTCGACGCGTACGGCGAATCGCACCACCAACTAGAACGGGATCCCTGCTCCGCCTTTCCTTTTCCCTGCCCTTTGCATATATGCCGAAGCGATCCAGTGAAGATCGGAAACTGTACGCCGCAGCCGTTGCCATATCCAACTTCCGACCATGAGTTATGCCCCCAGACTTCCACTTCGGAAGGAAGCCACAACTTCTGATCTTCCTGCCACGCCCAGCTTCCCTTTGTGCTGCAAAGTCTCTTGTCTGCTTTTATTACCGCGCGAAGATCTGCTGGAAGCGTGTTGAAGATTGTCGTGTTCAGTGTTGTCTTCAAGGCACTTGCTGGGAATCCGCCAGTGTTCGTGTTTGTACTGTTCATTGCGTATGCTGTTGCAAGGCAATCGCGCGAAATAAAGTACAATCTGTGATTATTGTTCGACTGATAGCCGAAATATGTATCAATTCCCGCAAGTTCCATTCTGACTGATTCACCAGTCGTTAGTGTAATATCTTTATAATCGCCAATATTCAGCCCCGTGAAGTCGCCTGCTGCCGCTTTCGCTGCAATTTCGTTCCATGACAACTTGATTTCTTTTCCGTTGTAGCCATATGCGGCGCGGATCTGCGCTTGTTTATCATTCAGTGCATTTGCTACAAGATAGCCTTCTGGGATATATCCTTTTTCTGTGATTTCAAGCGTGTCGACAATCCCCAGCGACACTTTGACCGCATTCATAAGGTCTGAATATTTGATTGTCTTTGTTCCGCTGGACTTCTCAACAATCAAAATGTCGTCTGCTGCAATATCTGTCGTCTGTGCAATCTGGTTGATTGTTTTTTCTGGTAAACTCATTCTTTTTTCATTCCTTTCTTACAATGTTGCAAATATTTTTCTTGCACATATTCTTTCGCCGTCGTCTGTCACAATCAGTTCGTCGTCGCTTGTTGCCATATTCTGAATTACTTCGTTTGTTGCCGCGATTTTTTCCATTATGTCTGCGCGTTCCTGCAATTCTTGAATATACAAAAGCAGTTTTCCCGCTGTCTCAGCGTCCAGAATTCCTTTGATTGTTTCAACCCATGCTTCAAATTCAGACTGTTGCTGGCTTGTGTAATTCTGCAAATACTGTTTGAAGTTCTCCAAAAACGCGTCCGCTGCCGTTTTGTCGTCGTCAACGCTGTCTTTATAGTCCTGCAAGTATTCTCCCGCTGCCGTCTGCTTCTGGTCAATTCCTTCTTCAAAGTCCTCGACGTCGAATGCAATTCTTGTCTTCTGTTCTTCAAAATATTTATTGAACTGTGCATATATCTGTGAAAAATCAATCTGATCGACCGCCCCAGATACCCAGCCACATTTTGCGTTGTCCATTCTTGTATCTGTAATCATTGACTGTGTGATCACTGTTGTTCCTGCTGCAATGTATACTTCTGCGATTGTGATTTCAAATACAGTGTCGCTTCTTGTGTTTGCTGGCTTTGCTGGTGAAGCTGCATTCCCGCCTTTGTCTGCGTATGCCGTGATCGTTCTTGCCGATAGATCCAGCTTGATCTTGATAGCGTCATATCTGTTCAGATTTCCGCTTGCGACTTCCAGATCAATGACCAGTGGTTCTGTGTTCTGGTAGCCGTAGCCAATAAGCCACGCATACCCCGCTTTCACAGTCACTGACATTGCGCCATTCGCAACAACTTGAAGATCTCCGTTGAATACTCCGCTTTTGAACAACGGCTTGAAATAATTCGCCCAGTGTGTAGCATTATATTTTCTGTCCCCGCCCTTCGAATTGAAGAATGTTGCTATTTCCATTGTTTCACCTTCTTTCTAATTATCATCAAGATTCACTGTTTCTGGCAGTGGATCACCAAACGTCGGAACTATATCGAATCCGCCGTTTTCGAAGATTTCTTGAATTTCCGTGATTCGCTTGTCCATTTCTATTCCCCACATTTTCTTTTTCACTGTCACAACGTCGCCCAGATCGTAATCTTCACGATATACAAAATTGACAAACGGCTTTGTCTGTGCGTCCATAGCTTCCACAATTCCATATTCAGCCAGCTTTTCGTTTCCCTTCTGCTTCAAAATTTCTGTGTATTCCGCCGTTGTCATGTCGTCGTCTTTCTGGACGTCCCTTGCGTCAACAATGACTTCGCGAAGATCCCAGCCAGTGCCGCCGCCCACTGTCACCAGTGTTCTTGCTGCTCCTTCTCCCTCACCCGCCACGATTGCGCATGTCTTCGTGTTTTGATTGCTGAATACATATGCAACGCCGTTCAAATTCTTATAAATTTCAGAGAAAACAACACGGCTTCTTTCTCTCTGTGATTCTGTTCTGTCAACTCCCTTGTATACTTCAAAGAAGAACTTCTTTGCCTTGAAGTCGGCGCGAATAGTGAAGCCAAGATTGCTATATTTCGACAGCTTGCACATATATGTGTACAGTTCTTTGTACGAAACTTGAAAGCGGACTGTTTCTGTGAATCCTTTTAATTCTCCCAGCTCTACGAACGGCATTGCGGTCACCGACTGCACCAGTTTTCGCATTCCTGCTTCTGTCTTTCCGTTGAAGTTTACGACTGTTTTTATTGCTCTTCTGTCCATGATTGAAGACAAGAATCGCCCTTTTGCCGTGATTTCATTCACTGTGTCGTCAATCGCTATATACTCAACTATTCCGCTTTCTTTGCTTGTCGTTTTTACGATATGCCCGTTTTTGTCTTTGAACTCCCGCTTTGATAGAATGTTATTTTCTGCCAGAAGTTGCAAATTTCTTGTGTTCAGTGGTGCATGAAGTTCGAATGTTCCGCATTCATAATATTTCCGTGTCCAGATCAAAGATCTGAACACGTCAATCACTCCTAGTCGGTTCAAGTTCTGATCATACGAAACAACAATGACTTTGTTTTCTTTTGACATTCCCTTTCCCCCTTCTATGCGAACATGTACTGATTCTTGTATTCGAACTTGACGTTCAAATACTCCACGCCTTCGTCCGCGTCATACTTGATCACATTCATTCCCATTACCAGCTGAATATATCCGTCGTTGTCTTCGTCTACAGTGTAGTTGTAGTCAATTATCTTACCATTCCGAAGAAGTTCAACTGTGATTTCGCCTTCTGTGGTTTTTATTGTGATCTTGTCGTTTGGAAGCATTGTGCAGAGAAGTTTCAATGTTTCATTTGTCGTCTGATTGTATATGATCGGGTTTACCACTTTGTCGTCCGCTTCCAGTGTTATAGTGATTCCGACGTCTTTTGTGCTTTCGTTATCCACTTGTTTAATCGTGTCTGTTTCTCTGTGTCCGAATTCCATTCCTTCTTCTGGGATTTCACATTCAAATTCCCAGTCGTCATACCACTGTGACATTTCGATTTTTATAGTTCCCGCTGCGTCCGTAAAATACGGATCAGTACAGATCAGTGATATTGTTGCGGGACGGATCACGCCAGTTTCGGCGACTTCTATGTTTTCAACTCTGTATTTGATTTCACGTCTGTCGCCGTCTTCTTCATGAATGAACGTCCCTTCTGAATGAACTTTGAAAACCCTTGAAAGAAATTCGCGATTCTGTCTGTGATTTCTTCTGATGTTTGCTGTGATCACAATATTGCGTTGTTCCAATCCTTCGCCGTTGTATGTCGTGCCGTCTGTTGTTGCGTTCTGCGACGTGGACACAGCGTTTTTCACGCTGTAAATCCCGTCGCAGCTTACAAGGAAATATTCACAACTGTCGTGATCGTATGTGAAGACTGCTTCCAGTCCCGCGTCATTTCTGCATGTTATTGTCTTCATTTGTTAGATCACCCCGCTTTCAGTTTCAAAACCATTTGTCGTGTTTGGTTTCGTGTCTGTCGTGCTACTTCTGACGGCGAAAGTTCTTTCGGACTGTTGATTGTTATATTCTGCGTGAATCCGCCTGCTGCCGTCTGCGTTGCATAACTTGCAGATCCAGACTTTGTATTGATATAACTGTCGATCGTTGTCGGTACGCCTTTTCGCATTGCTTCTTTAATTCTGTCTTCCTCTTCGTCCATTCCGTCTTCAACGCCTTCTGCCATACCAGCTGGAATCATTTTTCCAACTTGATCACGCATGACGCGTGACGGCGAATGAATTCCGAAGAAGTCTTTTACTGCGTCCAATGCAGACGAAGCCAGATCTTTGAATACTTGAATCAAACTGCTTGCTGCATTCTTTACGCCTTGAATAACTCCGTCTATGATGTTTTTTCCAAGTGATAACCAGTCCGTATTCGTGATCGTGTCCCAGATTGCAGAAATAATCTGCGGAACTGCTGCAATCAGTGCTGGAATGGCTTGAATCAATCCGCTGATCAGCGATCCGATCAATTCTATTCCCATTTGTAAAATTTTCGGAAGATTTGTCGTGAGTGTATTGACGACTGATGTGATAATCTGTGGAACTGCCGCGATCAGCTGTGGGATCGCGCTTATGATTCCATTAATCAAAGATTGCAGAAGTGTGATTCCTGCTTGAATGATTTGCGGTAGCATACCAGTCAGCGTGGAAACAATCGTCGTTATAATTGTTGGAAGCATGGCGATCAGCTGTGGGATCGCGCTTACAATTCCGTTAATCAGTGCGATCAGCAGATTAAGTCCAGCTTGAATAATTTGCGGGAGATTTTCCATGATAGAATTCACAATCACTGGGAACAAGTCGATCACGGCTTGAATCAGTGAAGGAATTGCGTTTGTGATTCCGTTGATCAAATTGACCAGAATTTCAATTCCAGACGCTACGATCTGCGGAAGATTTGCTGTGAGTGTATCTGTTATATTTTGAATCATTACTGGCAGCATAGCCAGCAAGTTTGGGATCGTCTGATTCAATCCGTCCAGAATCCCTTGAAACAATGAAATTGCCGCATTCAGCACTTCTGGGAGAAGTGTCGGAAGCAACGCTATTGCCGCATTGATCAGCCCGAAGAACGCGTCAACAAGTGGTTGCATTAGCGACGTTATTAGCCCTTGTCCTTCTTGAAAAACTGTCGTCAGTGTTCCTGCAAGCCCTTGAATGATTATCGGTACATTTTCAACGATTGACGTGACTGCTTGAATCACTCGCGGAATCAAGTTGTTTGCTGCTGTTGCTACTGAATCGCACAGATCTGTGATCAGTGCGCCGACGTCTGCTTCGTCATTTGCGAATCCAGTCAAGAGATTTGACCACGCCGCCTTTGTCGAATTGATCGAACCTTCGATCGTTGTACTTGCTTCTTTTGCTGTCGTTCCCGTGATTCCCATTTCTGTTTGAACAATGTGAATCGCGTCAACAATATCTGCGTATGAAGATATGTCATACTTGACGCCAGAAAGCTTTGTCGCGTCGTCAAGAAGCCTTTGCATTTCTTCTTTCGTTCCGCCATATCCCAGCTTTAAGTTGTCCAGCATTGTGTAATTTTGCTTTGCAAATCCTTGATATGCCGTTTGAATGCTGTCAATGCTTGTTCCCATTTTATTTGCATTGTCCGACATATCTGTTATAGCCATATCCGCTTTTTCCGCGGCTGCTTTTGTGTCTCCGTCCAGACTTTGAAGAAGCGACGCGGAAAATCCCGTCACAGTGTTCATGTATTGATTTGCAGACATTCCCGCTGTTTTATATGCATTGTTTGCATATCCTTCGACTTGTCCTGCGGAATCCTTGAAAAGCGTTTCCACGCCGCCGACAAGCTGTTCGTACTCTGCATACTGTTCGACGGCTGACTTTGTTATTGCTACGCCAGCCCCCATGACAGCTGTTGTGAATCCTGCAAAAGCTTTCATTGTTCCGCCGACAACATTCGTTAGTACTGTGAATCCGCCTTTTGCCGCCGACGCTGCAACGTCGCCAACTGCTTTCAGCTGCGTTGATAGCGGCGGGATCTTTTCTTTGACGTCATTCGCTGCCGTCTTCACTTTTCCGAATGCGTCTGCTACCTTCTGTACGGCTGGGTGCGCGTCTTTGAATGCTTCAACTTTCTGTTTTGCGCCTTCCACAGTAGTTCCGATCTTTTTGACAGCTTCGCTTTCTTTTACTGTTTCAGTGATTTTCCCTTTCACTTTCACGAAGCCGTCTGCAAGTTTATTCACCACTGGGATTTTGCTTGCTATATTGTATATTTTTGTTCCCAGCGTTTCAGCTTCTTTTGCTGCTTTCTTCTGCTGGTCTTCTACTGCTTTCAATTCTGTTTTGTAGTCTGAAAGCTTTGATTTTGTCAGTGCGATTTCTCTTTGTAAATCTCTATATCCTTCGTCGTTTACGTCCTTCCCTGCTTCCGCCATTTCCTTTTCAGCTTGCGTCAGCAATTTCAGCTTTTCTTCTGTTTCGGAAACGGCTTGCTTCAAGATCACTTGCTTTTGTGCTGCCAGTTCTGTATTTTTGGGATCCAGTTTCAGAAGCGAATTCACGCCCTTCAATTCAGACTGTAGGCTTTTGGCGTTTGCGTTTACCGAAGACAACGCTTTGTTCAGCGGCGTCGTATTCCCGTCGATTTCGACTGTTATGCCTTTCAAGCCTTTCGACATGCTTTCACCCTTTCTTTCCGAAAAGTGAACGCGCCTTCATTCTGTCTGGCTCGGTCTGTGTCAATCTGTGTGCGTTTTCTAGATATTCCCGTCCTTCTTCCGTTTTGTTCATTTCATGCACGAATGCGTCCCGCCTATATTGCAAATAGTCAATATATTCCAGTTCTTCTATTTCATTCACATTCAATCCCGTATACTCATGAACAAGGTGTTCCCAGTACGTCGGCATGTCAAAGAAGTTTTCTTCGTCAATCGGATAGAACGGGAGTGCTAGTTTGGGTTTACTGCTTCGCCTTTGCAGAACTTCACATATGTTTCCAGAAGTTCTTTTAATTCGCCGAATTCCAGCATGTCTTCAACCCACTCAACGCTGATTTTCTCGCCAGCCATATTGTTTGAAAGAATCATTGCTACAAGTTCATACATTTCGTCAATGATCTTTCTGTTGCGTTCAGCTTTTTCTTTCTCATTGTCTGGCTCTTCGCCCTTTATGAAGTCGTTCATGTTCATGAGCATGTCAAAAATTCTTTTCTTCGGCATACCCACAAGAATTGTTTTTTCCTTTCCTTCTTCCACTTCAAACGTCAGAACCATATAATTTCTTTTTGCTTTCTGAAAATTTACTTTATAATTCATATACACTTTCCTTCCTTTCGTGTGTATAGGGCTGGATTTCGCCAGCCCCTTTTTTCAACAATTACTTCGTTTTTGCTGCTTCCTGCGCCGCAATAAATTCAGCAATAATTTCTGACTTCGTTGTTTTTGTGATGTTATAGCCCTTTGCTGCTGCAATGGTCTTGATATTATCAATGGTCAGCACGTTCAATTCTTCGCTTGTGTATTCCGCTTTGTACTGTTCTTCGATCTCTTCCACGAACTGAATCAATGTTCCTTCGTCGTCCTGCGGCTTGCAGCCGAATTCAGCGTCAATCACTGTTGCTGAATCAGTCGCCCATGTGATCGTGAATCCAGCAGAATTTCTTCCGACGATAACAAGATAGCAATTCCCTTCAACTGGATCTTTATGTACGAAAAGAATAACGTACTGCTTGCCGTCGTCGTTATTTGTTCCGCCGATCTTCAAGATTCTGTACTTCCCTTTTGTTTCTACCCTTGCTGTAGAACAAAGTTTTGAAAGTGTTTCGCCATTCCAAGTGAAAAGCCCCGTCTTGAATGTTGCTTCCTCGTCTGTTAATACCTCTTTTACGATATGCCCCAGATCGTCTTTTTCCGTTGTCATTGTCGGCTTGTACTCAATAGACGCCCCGCCCTTGATCCAGCCTGCGCGCTTTTCGTCTATCATCATTGTTTTGATAAGTTCTTCAAACTCTGGAAGCGTGCCGTTGAATTCATCAATGAATACTTCTCCGCTTCCCATTGTGACCTTTTCTTTCGATCCTTTCATTTTTTACACCCTTTCTATGAATGATATTTGATAAATTGTTTCGAAGCACTTTTCGTCTGGAAGCCACGTTCTTTCGCGTGTCCATTTCCAGTTCCTGCGTTCGAAAAAGTCTTCCAGCTTTTTTTCATTTGCTTTGTCAATCCTCTCTGCATAGAATTCGACTGCAAGATCGTGATTGAAAAAGCGTGTGTTGAAGTCGTCGCCGTCCCCTGCTGGCTTGTCAAGTATGACTGTGAACGGCAATTTCTGCGGTTGCGTGAAAGCCGTGTCCGCAGTTGGAATTTGTGTTTCTTTTTCCAGCGTTTCAACAAGATCTTCCATTTCGTCACCCCTGCCATATGTTCTTCAATTTTTCTTCCAGATTCTTTTCCGCAATCTCGCGTCCGTGTTTAATATGTTTCACTGGCTTTGTCCTTCCGCCGTTTCTTTTTGCATGTCCATTTTCAAGCAAGTGCGTCAGTCTGTATTCTGGTTCTTCTACATACCACGTCGCCCGCTTGTGGTGTTTGTCCAGCATTTCGCTTTCAACTGCAAAATGTGCCTTGTATTCACCAGTCAGAACGCCGTGTCCCTTTGAAAGATATGACTTCTCTGCTTCGTTGCATTTCTCCGCCGAATCGTCGATCGCTTCAAAGAATTTCTTTTCTTCTGTTTCATACCACTGAATCAGCATATCCGACAACGTTGTTTCCAGTTGTTCTGGCTTGACTGCTGCCCCTGCGTTTACATTCATGCAAATTCCTTCTTTCTATGCTTCGAAAATCTGATCAATGTCAGCTTTGTGATCGGCGGCTGGTTGCTCTTCAAATTATCTACTTTGTCAACGTCAAATTGTTCTTCGCCTATAACAACAACGTCGTGTGCTTCGAAAATTTCTAAAAGTGGTACATGAATCACTTTGTCCACTTGCTGATCTGCCGCTTGTGCTGCATAGTGCCTTTGAATGCTCACATTCTCTTCGCCGAATCGCAGATCGTCTTCAAATTTTCGAACCAGTTTTCCGTTTTCGTTCTCTGAATACAGATTCATGATCCCGTCGTTGAATTCTTCAAATTTGCTTTTCACTGCTCTTCCTCGCTTTCTGCACTCTCTGGCGATTTTTGAGACTGAATTGCTCCACGAAGCGCAAGTGCTGTCAATTCTGACGAAAAATCGTGTTTGAACTGTTCGATTGCGTTTGAACGCCCGTATCTGCAATACGAAACAAGCAGTTCCATTGCTTGTCCGTCTTTGTCAAATTCAATTTCTGATCCGAATTTGTCGTTCAGATAGGCTTTCCCACGCTTTAATATCCCAGCTATTTTCTTTTCCAGTCTGTCGTCTTTGAACGTTATATCCAACTCATTCAGAACGTCTTCCAGAAGTCCGTCTTTTTCTGTTTCCGCCATATTGCACCACCTTCATGAATGGCAGCAAGGTTTCAAGCCCTGCTGCCGTCCTTATTCTTTACGCCTGCGCCGCTGTCTGTTTCTCAATGAACGAAGCGATCTTTTCACTCTTATTGCTTCCAGTGATTTCATACTTCATGTATTTTGCAAGCCCTTCGATCTGATCAACTGTCATTTCATTCAGTTCTTCCGAAGTCCAGCTTTTCTTTTCAACCTCAACTTCAACTGTCTGTTTCTCTGAATATGCTGTGACAGTGTATGTTGCTGCTTCAAGTGCGGAAATATCAAGCACAACGAAGCAGTTGTTGTCAACTGGCTTTCCGTTTCCGTAAAGGAACGCTGCGTATACTCTTTCGCGCTGTAAAAACTTGTAGCTGTCGTCGTACTCGATCACGCCGTCTTTGCTTGTTCCGACGCCCATGAAATACTTTTCAGCAATTCCGACAACTGCTTTCCCCTGCGGAACTTCTTCTGACTGAATGATTGTTGTCGGGTATGGAAGAACGTCATTTGCAAATGTTCCGTCTGGACGCTGCACTGTTGTTGCTGGCATAACTTTATTGAAATAGTCAACTGGATTCACAACCATGATCACAGCACCGACCTTGCGCGGACGACCATTTCTGGAAACTGCAAGTTTCGCGATCACTCCGCCGTACTGCTGTGCGTCGAACTTCGTGATCTTGACTGCTTCTTTGTCTGGGTATACTTCGCCGTCTCTCTTTGCTGCTGAAATGTCCTTCATCATTCCGATCGGCATGTTTACGCCCGTACCACACACAATAGCTTCTTCAAGTCCGCAATATAAAGCGTCTTTCAGTACTTCGCGCACGTAGCTGTCCAGCCATGTTGCGCCAAGATCCAGCATAGATTTTGCAACTGGAAGGAACGCTGTCAAAGAAAACATTGTCATATTCAGCTTTTCGAACTCGCCTTCAAGTTCCTTTGTGATCTCTGCTGTGATTGCTCCCCAGACTGCCTTCTGCTTTCCATTCTTGTTCAGAATCCATTCTGTTACATATGTTGTATTTTGGAAGTTGATTGCTGCCAGAAGTTCATGTTCTCTCTGTAAGTCTTCGAACACGTCTTCAATGATTGTTTCTGGCATAGTCACGTCAAGGTGTGCCAGTGCCTGCTTCGGATCTTCTGACTTCATTGCGTCGATTACTTTTTCATAGAACTTCTTTTCAGAGGAAGTCAGCTGGCGAAGCCCTCTTGCCGCCAATGCCTGCGCGTCAAGCTGCTCAATATTTGCCATGCTCTGCGCGCGTTCAAGGATCTCGCTCTGAATGCCGTCTGCCATGTCTGCCATTGCCTGCGCTACCTTCTCTGGATCCTCTGACTTTAATGCTTCATTGAACTTCTGTGCAAGTTCTTCTCTTGTTAATGCTTTTACGTCTTTGCTCTTCATTTTTTTCTACCTCTTTTCAAGATTTTTTGTTGCTGCCTTTGCCAGCAAAGCTGCAAGGCTTCTTCCGTTTTCCTTCGGATTTGTTTTTTTCTTCTGCTTCTTCTTTTTGTCGTCGTCCGTGTCGTCTTCGTCGCTGTTGTCGTCTGTGTCGTCTGTGTCGTCTGTGTCGCCGTTGTTGTCCTCGTCGCTGTTGTTGTCCTCGTCGTCTGTGTCGTCTTCGTCGTCTGTGTCGTCTTCGTCGTCCTTTTTCATTGCAGTTCTGTATAATTCGCGAAGTTCTGTTCTGAATTCCTTCTGTTCTGCCATAGTCCTTCGCATTTGCTGCAACTGTTGCTGCATTGCCTGCATTGCATCTTCTGGATCCGCGTCTTTGCTGCTATCAACTTCGTCGGCGAATCCCATTTCCACTGCTTTTTCTGGTGTCAAATACGTTTCTTTGTTCATCATGTCGATCAACTCTTCTTCTGTCACGTTTGCGCGTTCAAGATAGATCTGTCTGTTTGATTCCATGAGAACGTCCAGATCGTCTGCCGCCTTTCGCAGATCGTCTGCATTTCCCGCAATGCTCAACCACATGTTGTGAATCAAAAGGCTTGTTCCCAGTCCCATGATTCGTCTGTCTGCTGCCTGCAAAATAACAGAAGCGATCGAATATGCGAACCCGTCAACATATGCGACGATCTCTTTGCATTTTTTCTGCTTCAAAAGGTTGTATATTGCAACGCCTTCTTTGACGGATCCGCCATATGAATTGATGTGAAGTTCGATCGTGTCGGATTCCGACACATTTTCAAGTGCTTTTTTGAAATACTTTGCGGAAGTCTCGCTTTCTTTGTATTCCCAAGTCCACCAGTCAAATTCGCCGTATTCTGAAACGTCGTCATAAATGTACAATTTTACAATATTGCTTCCCGCTTCCTGCTTGAAACAATAATGTGCTTGCGCTTGTGCCTGCTGTTTTTTCAACTTTATTCACTCCTTTCTTGTCCAAGATGATCCATTTGTTCTGCTTCTGTGTAATTTTTTGTTATGTAGTGCTTTTGTGACCAGTCAGTCTTCAAAGCTGTGTCACCCAGTTTTGTTCGAAGTTCGTCTATGCAATATAAACCACTTCGAAGAAGTCCTTCTGCGTTTGATGATTGTTCAAATACATCAATGTGCTGAATGCAGTTTGTATTTACGTCAACATAGTTTCCTTTTGCAAACTGCTTCACGCCATATCTTTTTCGCGTGATCTCTTCGCCCAGCTTTTCGGATATTGGATCAATGGCGAATGTCAAAAAGTTTTTCGTGATCTTCTCTACGTCCGACACGTCGCCAAGTATCAAAGATTTCGGGATCCTAAACGCCCGCCCCGCAAGTTCAAATTCATAGTTGATTCTTTCATTCAGATCTGCTGGCGTCGGTGCTGAACCGCTGTCTTTTGTAACGTCTGTGTATTTATAGCCAGAAGTCAACGGAAGAACGGCTTGCGAAGCTTCGAAGAACGGCTTGAATCTATCGTCCATAAGCGTTTGAAGTTTCTCTGTGAAGTCTTTCTGTGCTGATGTTTGTGCGTCAATATCCAGAATCCCTTTTTGCCCATGTGATCTGATTAAATTTCTGATTGACTTTGCGATCGTTTGTCCGTAACTTGTGTATGATCCTTCAAGTCGCTGCTTTACGTCAATATTATTCAGCTGCATGTATATCACTTCACTTGAAGTAAATGTCTTCTGTAGTGTCATATCTCCGATCACAATGTTTGAAAACACGTCGTCATACAAAGCATATTGTCTGCGTGAAAAATAATCTGCAACATATAGTCGTCCATTCACTTCAACAATCAGTGCTTCATTGTCATAGCACAGATTTGTAATGAATTTCTGAATCATGTCGCTGCTGTTTTCATTTTGATTCGGTTCATAATTCCACAGAAAATATTCTTCCTTTTTCTGCTGTTCGTTTTTTATGAATGTTCTGATTTCGCACTTTGCGATTGTGCTTGCGATCATATTGACCGCGCACGCTGTCGCCAACTCTTTGAAGAAAACTTCTGTGATTTCTTCTTCGATTTGCATTTTTAATGTTATTTTTTGGTTTTTCCCGAATGCTCTTTGAAAAAAATCGCCTGCGTTCAAATTCTCACCCCCTTACATTGTGAATACTGGAAGAATGTCGTTGCTTGCTTGCTCTTCTGGGATCAATTCTTGTTCTGTCATAGCCGCCACAAAAGCAAAAAAACCGTCTGTTTTCCTGCTTTTTGCTTCTATTTTTTGATACTCATAATTTCCGTACTTCTTTGACTTCACTTTTTTTGTGTTATTCGTATACCAACGCATTAGCGACGAATCTCCGTACACTATATTGTGATTTCTGAAAGCACTGTCAATTATTGGTTCGACCTTTATTTTGTCGGAAGGTCTAACAAGCTTTATATTTTTATTTTCATAGCTTATTCCTAGTCGCAATAATGCGTTTTTAAGTAGTGCGTATCTGTAATCGTCAAGTGCTGTCATTTGTATCGAATATGTTCCCATTTGCTCTTCTATCCAGTCAACAATCAAATTCGGATCTATTTCTGGCGCGTCCACCATTTCAAGTTCTCCCGTTTCTTCTGGCTCTTCCAGCGGGTATTTTATTCTTGAAAGATCTGCACTGTTCTTGCACACCCACGTTTTCTGCTTCCAGACGTATTTTGCACCGCGCTTTGTCAATATTCCTGCGGAAGCAAAGTCGTTGATCTTTGTATAATCAATTCCCACGACTGCCATTTCTCCTTGAATCGGTTCCGACACTTCCTGCTTTGTTGCAAGTATGTTTTCCCAGCTTGTCAATTCAACTTCGCTGTTTCCCTGCCGCCAGTTCATGCGCTTTGTCATAAAATCGCTTGAAGAAGATCTGTTTTCGCACCACTCAACATATTCTTTGCGCGTTTCTTCAAGTAAATTCGGCAAATATTGCAATGACGGATTCGCCTTGTACCAGCATTCTTCGTCGTGAACTTCTTTTTCGTCGTCAATCATACAGATAAACGGCAAAAATCCGTTGTCCTTTGTTTCTCCGTCAAGAATACGCTTTGCTTTTTCAATTAAATCGTCCAGAACGCCGTCGCATACGTCGCCGTTTGTTGTGATGTATGTCCGCCGCGGGTGTGGTTTTTTTCCAAGTGCCGTGGTAAAAACTTTGATATTATCGTAGTTTTCGTATGCGTGAACTTCGTCAAAATCAACTTTTCCAGATCGCAGTCCGTCTTTTGATTTTGCATTGTTTGTCCTATATTTGATTTTTGATTTGTTTTTTCTACCAGTGATCACTTCTTTGTTCCAGTAGAAAAATCTTTTCAATTTCTTCGTTTGTGCTGGGTTTTCAAGAATGTTGTAGATGTCGTCGAAAGAAGTGCGCGCCTGCTCTTCTGCTGTGGCGCATATATCAATATCATATTGCTTGATTTCACAATATGGACTGATCAGACAGAAGTCTTCAAAAGCAAGATAGCCGTTTTTCCCCGCTCCTCGCGCTACCAAAACCATGAGATCTGGAAAACGTGGAAGTCCGTCTTGACGGAACGTGCAGCAATGCAAAGCAAAGACGAATTTTTCCCATTCGAACAACCCAAAATCAAAATATTTCTGTAGCGACATGTATTTTTCAAGTTGTTCTGTTTTTATGATTAAATCTTCGTCTTCGAAGACTTTTTTTGTAAATTTAATGAGTTTTTTTTGCCATTTTGATACTTTTTTGTACCCTTTTTTGCCTTCGTTTTCGACCATTTTTATATAGTCGGCAAGTTCTGGTATATCTCTATAATTCGTCGCCATAGTCGCCACCACCTATCGCGGCATTGGCTTTCAATCCCAGTTCCGAAAGAAGTTTCAACATTTGTGCATTCGTCTTGTTGAACATGTCCACGGCTTCGTTTTTCTTATATCCAGATTGACCGCCGCCGTTGTTATAAGGCACGATAGTTCCACGCTTTTGTATATCTTCGACAAGCAAAGTTTTTGTGACATACATTGCCATGTAGTCGCTGATCATATCGTCGAAAAATTTGCCGAATGTTCCGTTTGCTTCCAGCTGATCCCGAAGATCTTTTTCAATTTCTTTATACAGTTTTGACCTTGTGATCCTCTTTACGTCTTCACTTCTTGTATCTGGTTTTTTTGCCATATATACCACCCCCTTACGTGCGCGCGATTATCCGTTTTGTCTACCCCCATCGCCGATTCCCGTCCATATTCGAAAATCTGATTCTTTTTAGGCGGGGGGGCTGTCACCAGCGTTCTTCATTCACGAAATGTTCCTTCTTGAACTCTGTCTTCACCCTTTTGTCTGGGTGTTGCTCATTGTGGCACGCTTCACATAATGGAATAAGATTGACATACTCTTTCCCGTTATATGTGTACGTCCTTGACATAGCAAGCCGCGGGTGCTTCCGTACCCACTGCACATGATGAACACTTCTCGCTGGTGTATGAATGCCACGCTTTTTGCACAGCTGACATTCATAATTATTTTCTTTCTTGATCTGTTCCGACAGTTCTCGCCACTCGCGCCATTTATAAAACTTTTCAAGTTTATTCTCTTTGATCAGTTGTCGGATCCATGCTTCAAGTTGGTCTTCGGTTATCGTCATACAATCACACGCTTTCAAATTGCTGGTGCTACTGCATAGCAGCACCAGCACGAAGGAAAGTATGCAAACAAAAAGACACACACAACAAACCTTTCGTCGTCTGCTGTGTGTGTCGTTCGTTCACGCCTTTATTATACTACAAGCCTATATATTTATCAATCTTTTATTAGCTTGCCGTTCTCGCCCTCTCTGCGTGTTCTGTGACGTGTCTGTTGTGTCTCTTATGTGAACGGAAGCTGTTCGTCCATGTCGTCGTCAATATGCATGAACCCGTCGTCTGGTGTCGCCTGCTGCCCTGCTGCCGCCTTGCTCTCTGCAAACTCCCATTCTTCCACAACAACGTCTGTCGTGTATACTTTTACATTGTCCCTATTCGTGTAGCTTCCCGTCTGAATTCTTCCAGATAACGCAACTTTCAAACCTTTCTTCAAATACTTTTCTGCATTCTCTGCCGACTTTCCGAACACAACGCATGTGATAAAGTCTGCGCCTTGATCTCGTCCGCGGCGATCTACCGCCAGCGTGAATCTAGCAACGCATGTTTGTTCTTGTGAACCCTGCTTCTGTGTCCAGCGTGATTCTGGATCCCTTGTCAGTCTTCCAAGCAATATGACTTTATTCATTGCCCTTGTCCTTTCTTTCCTTCTTGTTTCCGATTTTACCGATCAAAGTGATGATCACTAATGTCGTGCATATAATCGCCGTGATTGCTACTGCTGTTGTATTCATTCGCTTCACTTCCTTTCCGTTGCCTTGTATGCTGCTATGATTGCGAATGTCACTGGGAAGAAGATCCCAGCGACTACACTATATTTTTTTATTTTCTTCTTGTCCTCGTCCTCTGCTGTGTTCTGCGTCGTCTTCAAATACATGTAAGCCCCTGCAAAAATTGCCAATTCAACATAAATGAAGATTACTACCGCGAAGGCGATCACTGCTGCCGTGTTCATTTCACACCCGCTTTCCGTTGAACTGTTCAAATTTCTGGAACATCGCTGCCGTCTGCACTGCTTCTGCCACCAGCTGAATTGTGATCGCGTTCGCGTCTTCCAGCACAGCTTTGAATGTTTCTTTCGTTGCATTCTGCTTTGTTAATAACCACACATTTTTCAAGATCTCTTCTGTCTGATCGAATCTTTCTTTCAATTCTTCGAATTCTTCCAGTACAACTGCATATCCTTCATGTGTGCTTTCGAACGCTCTGAAAGCTTTGTTTGCTTCCTGTAATTCTTTTTTGACAATTTCTTCTGAATCTCTCACTAACCCTTTTCTCATTTTTCACGTTCCTTTCTTGCTTTGCATTTCGCCGCAATCAACTTCAACTGTATCAATTCGCTTTCTTCCAGATATTCGCAATAACTCGCTATGTCCGAAGCTGTTTCGAATCTCTCTGCTTCTTCCTGCGTCAGTTCTTCCATTCCTTCTGTCTGTTCCTGCTCCCGCTCTTCAATCTTTGTCACTTTTACGTCCTTCCCGTCGTCAATTTCAATAGTTATTCGCATGAAGTCACCCCGCAATCTTCCAGCGCATATTCCCGCTTTCTTCTCTTGCAATCTTCCAGCATTGCGTCCAAACAACGCAGATCGTCTTCGCTCATGTATATATAATACTTTTCAAGCATTTTCAAAACATGAAGTCGTCTTGCGTTTTCCTTCTCTTCTTCTGTTGTGTCAGTATCTGACACAGTTTCTTGCATTTGATCCATTGTTGCTTTGCAATGCTCTTCTTCTTTCTTTTCTTTCGCCAGCTGCTTGATCTCTTCGCTTTTCACGTCCTCGCCTGCTGCCACGGCTTCTGCAATATTGTTCTGATCTTCTTCTGGAAGCCTGCTTGCTTCCGCCGCAGTCGTCAGCTTCATATTGCCTTCTTTCAACTGTTCTTTTACTGCGTCAGTCGCATTATTGTTGATTCTTTCCAGATCTCCGATTGTTGCTGGCGCAACTCCCAGAATCTGTGCAATATAGTCACGCGTTCGCGTTCCCTTTTCTGGCTTGAAGGTTCCGTCCTTCTTTGCCTGCTGCAAAACTTCTTTCCATTCTGCCGCCTGCGTCATTCTGTCATAGTCCGTCATTTTTCTGTTGAATGTGTTGCCGATCAGAAGTTGCATTCTGAATTCTGTTTCTGTCATGTCTCTGTATCTGCAAGGAATTTCCGCGAATTCTTCTTCGCCTTCGTTTACCAGCATTTTGATTGCTTCAAGTCTTCTGTGTCCAGATACAAGCCAGTATTCTTCGCCGATCTTTCCCAAAACAAGCGGCTGTTGCAGTTCCCCTGCCATATGAATTCCCGTCGCCAGTTCTCCGATCTCTTCCATGCTGTACTTGTTGTGTTTCGTCGCAATGATTGACAGATAATTCAGTTTGACGTCTTTGAATGCTTCCACTGTAGCTGCTGCCGTTGTTGTTCCGTTCAGAATGTCCATAATGTTGAATCCTTCCATGTCCTTTTATTCCTTTCCCAGATATTCTTTTGCAAGTTTTCTGTAGTCCACTGCTGCCGCGCACATCAATGAATATCTGTCAAGTGGCTCTTTGTAATATGTTGCGCTATCAACCTTCTTTGAAAATCGAATCTTCGTCTTGAAAACTGGTACTTTGCAATTTTTTCTGATCCATTCTTCCGCAGCCACACTTTCTGGCGTTTTTATAAAGTCTGTGATCAGAACTGTGATTTTTTTCAAGTTTTTATTTAATGCTTTCAGCTGTTCGATTGTTGCTGTGATCATTTCCGTTCCGTCTATCGCCCAGTTGTCAAGCTTTACTGGCGCAATTACTTCGTCAGAAGCGCACAACGCATTGATCACGCACATTCCGACAGCTGGTGGATTGTCAATGATACAGAAGTCGTACTGATTAGCTTTTCCTTCCAGAAACTGTTTCAATTTTACGTCCTGCCGTTCATTGCTTTTCAGCAGTTTATTTTCCGCCGTTTCCAGCGACATGTTTGCATTTATCAGATTAATTCCATGATTTGTGGTGAAAATCACTGGTTCTTCGCCTTGAAGAATTCTTGCTGATCCACATGTCGCGTCTTTTATGTATTTCCCGAAAAACTGGCTTGTATTTCCCTGCTTGTCATTGTCAATCAGAAGAACGCGTCTTCCCCACCGATCCCCCAGCAATGTTGACAGATTGATCGAAGTCGTTGTCTTTGCAACTCCGCCCTTCAAGTTGATCACCGATATTGTTTTCATTCTCTTTCCTTCTTTCCTTCGATTGTTTTTTTATTCCATTTGCATGTCTTGTCGCTCCGTGTTTATCAGCCCATTCGCAAGTGTGCGCTTCTTGCTTTGTTCCGTACTTTTTCCCACATATCATACACATGTATGACACTTTCCGCGACTTTGATTTCCAGTCAAACAGTATTTTCGGCACTGCCTTCGCCTTTCAAGAATCTTCCAGCTATCTTTTTAAGCCAGATCATCATGTATTTGTTTACGCACATTGCGCAGTCGCCTTCTTCTGGAAACGGAAGACAGAATTCAGATTCAAAGCTTCTTCCGAACGGACAAGTCCCTTGTACTGCTGCCGCTGCAAGTGCTGACACCATGCAGTCTGTTTCTTCCGTCATGTTCCAGCTGTTCAATGGATCTATCATGATTGTTTTTCCTTGTTGCAAGTATTCTTCCAGCACCGCTGTTGCTTCCTGCCCGCCCCAGCATACCTTCACAAGATAGCCTTGTTCGATCAAACTGTGAATCCATTCTTCCTGCTTCTCCGTTGTCTTGTTTTTTCCGTATTTCATTTCGATATACAGCCCAGCATATCCGCCGCGTGGTACTGGTAGACATAGATCTGGAACGCCCGCTTTGACGCCCATTGCCTTGAATCTGGCTGCTTCTGCTGCATTTCTTTTTCCGCCATTCGGAACGTGAAAAAGAAGTTTTAATTCTGGGAATCTTCCCGTGTTCCAATTCGCCCAGTCAATAACGCCCATTTGTTCAGTGTCTTCACCGCGTTTCAAGTTTCCGTACATGTTGAACCCCCTTTCTACGCCCCGAACATCAAGTTTGCATTTGCCTTCTTCCAGATCGAATTTTCAATCTGTTTTTTCAGCCCTTCTTGCATTTCTAAAGCGTTTCTTGTTGTTATCATCAAACTTGCTGGCTGTGCTGCGCCTGCTGCCGCTTGATTGTCAGCGTATGCCTGTGCTTCTGCTGCCAGTATGAAATATTCTGCTTTGTACCACTCTGGATCCCGCTTTTTCTCGCTCTGAATCAATACTTTCTTGACTTCTCCGAATCTGCCCTTTTCTCCGTGGCATTCCACGTCCAGAACGTCATACCATTTTTCTGGTGTCAATCCCAGTCCGTCTGTATCTCTGTTTTTCAATTTTGCTTTCATTTTTCTTGTCCTTTCAAATACTGGAAGATATGTCTGACAGTCTTTTCATTCCAGCCGTTCCCAATTGCTGTCTTTGCTTCATTGTCTGTCATTCCTTCCGTGTAGCCGTCTGGCAAGTTCTGCGCCCTTTCGGCTTCTCTCACTGTTATCTTGTGAATTGCCCCGTCCAGCAAATAACAAACATTGCAGCTGCAATCTAGTGTCGGTAGTTTGCCCTTTATAACGCGTCCGCGCCTTGTCTTGCTTGTCGGAAATTGAAGATTGATTCCATCTCCTTCTTCTGCAACTATGTAGCCAGCCTTTGTCGCTTGCTTTACTCTGATTTCGCCTTCACGCAGTTCGACAATCTCTCTCTCTCTCTGAAATGGCTGGATCGAACCAGACGCCATTTTGTTTGATATAGTTTTCTCTGTTTCTTCTTTCAGCGATTGATCTGATCGGACTTTCTTCGAATTCTGGCTGCTGCACTGCTGCAATATTTGTCCAGTATGTTCTTTCGCGTGCTTGCGCTGTGTGGATCCTGCTGTCAATTTGAACTGGTTCTGCTTCCAGAAAATCTGTGATTGCGTCCTGCCACTCTCTTTTCATGCGGACGTTTTCAAGCATGAACTTCACGTTCGGATTGCTTTTTCTGATTTTTTCAAGTATTTCAACATACTTCAAAAACAATCCGCTTCGTGGATCGTCAAAATTCAAGTGTTTTCCATTTCTGGAAAATCCTTGACATGGACTTCCACCGATCAAAAGATCAATTTTTCCCAGCTTTTCCACTTCTATTCCGTTTACGTCGCCCAGTTCTATGATTCCATTGTGATTCTTCAATGCTGTTTCGATTGGCTTGCTCTCAATTTCGCTTGCGTAGTATTTGTCAATCTGGATTCCAGCATTCTTCAATGCCAGCATTCCAGTTCCTATCCCGTCAAATAGTGATAAAACAATCATTTTCTATTTCCTTTCTGCCTGCTGATTTTCTGTGATCTCAATTTCGCCAGTTTCCAGATTCAGCGAATATGTATCACGATTCTTTTGTTTTCTCTTCTTGCCATTTTTTACAAGCGTATATGTGAAATACATGAAGCCCGTTACTTCGTGCCATGCTTCTCGAATGCTTTCTTTGTCCAGATACCAGCCAGAAGGGACTTGAATCGTGTGATTGTATGCATTTCTGCTTCTGATCGTTGTTTTCTCTGGTTCTGGGATCACAAGATTTCGGCTGCTGTTGTATCTCTTGCCCCCGAATCCTTCCGCTGTCTTCATGGTCTTTTCCGAATACTTCACGAAATACGCCGCAAGCTTTGCATATTGTCCGCTGTCGTCCATAGGTTTAATTGTGATCCAGCCTTTATCCCACAGCCCCTTCAATACTTGTGTGTCAATGTGGTTCAAGCACATATGCACATGCGCTGCGCCCCTTTCTCCCACTTCTGGAACCCAGACATATTTTGCAACCGTTCCAGCCTTCTTCTGTGCTGCCCTTATTCCACGCAGTAATTTTTCAACGTCTTTTCGAAGTGCCGCTGGATCTTCTGGTCTTTTGTCTTTCGCGTAACTGAATGTTATGTACTGGCTTGTTCCGTCATAGTTAGCATTCAAGATCCATGTCAGCTTTTTTATTGCCTGCCTGCTATTCACTTTCTTCTGTGCTTCGCTGGTCTTATTCTCTTTCGCCTTTCTGGATCCTTCTTTTTTGTCTGCACGTATGCTGTAGTAATACGTGTACTGTTTTGTCTTTCCTGCTTTGCAAACTTCCTTCTTGTATGGCATGTATGTAAACCCCTTTTTGTCGGTAAAATAATAAACTTAACAAGTCCGTCACGCGGGTTTCAAACCCGTCATTTTCTTGACTTTTTGGCATACATGCTATATAATATTTTTATCAATTTAATTTTTGCATGTTATGCCGAAGCCCACTTGAATTCCCGTTCAAGTGGGTTTCTTCTTTTATCGTCGGAAGTGCAATTTGCTTTTCTGTGGTCATTTCTTTTATTGTTCGAATGAATCCGTGTCTGACATTTCTCTAACAACTTTGATCTTGTCCTTTGCCATTTGCATGATTCTACATTTCAGCCCAGTTCTGATCGTCAATGTCATGTTCTTCGCTTTCTTGTCGCAGATCAGATCGACCGCGCTTTTGATCTCTCCGATCACTTCGTCTGGCTGTCTGTGTTCGCCCGCTCCTTCTCCGAATAACTCGTCAACGCGCCGTTTTGCTGTATCTCTCCGAAGTGCTGCTTCTTGATACACTTTCGCGTCGTCGCATTCACAGTGAAGCGTTGCGCATTCGTCCCGCTTCGGCTCCGTCATTCCTTCGCCGTCTTCGACAAGAATCTGCTGCCCGCAAAATCTGCATGTTCCTTGCGTTGCTGCCATGTTTGCACCTTCCTTTCTTAAATCACATTAAAATGCTTCAAAATAAAAACTGTAGCAAAATACAAAAGTATAGCGATCACATAAGCAATCACGCCTTGCTTCCTCGCCCTTCTCTGTAGTTTCCGCATAGATCTTCCCCACATTGATTCGCGATCTGGCGACCATGATTTGTCGTCTATGTATTCATGTGCGAAGATCTTTCTGCTGTCATTGCCCCATTTTTCCACGTTCTCTGGTACATTTTCGTTGATGTAGTCGAATTTCAAGCTGTATTCTTCACAGAACTTCAACGCCGCTTCCAGATCTTTTCCGCAGCGGCATGTCCACAGAATCAAAATGCAGCCTTGCTGCTGCAACTGTTTAACAAATTGAATCATGCGCAGCTTCGGTGCGACGATCTCTGGGAACTTTGTTTCTGCAAGTGTCCCGTCAAAGTCAACTGCAATGATTCTTCTATACTCGCTCACTGGATCACCTTCTTTCGTAATCTGCGCATGATAATATTTGCATTGATTTTTTCCACTTCGTGAAGTTTATCTTCACCCATTGTCCCCAGCATTTCCACAATGTCCACCGCTTCTGTATCTTCAATGATCCCGTGAATCCTCATTGCGTTCGCATATCCGACAGCGATCGCCGTCTGGATCAGCACGTCGTCGTGTGTTTCTGCGATCAGAATATCTTTGCAAAGTCTTTCGATCATGTGCATGTCCTCTGCCTGCTGCCCTGCACAACGTGGATTTGCTTTGACAATCACAACCCTTTTCGCATTCTCTCTTTTATGGTTTTCTTCATGCTGTTTTCTTATAAATAATTTGATCATGATATACTTTCCTTCCTTCTGTGCGTGTTATTCGTCTTTCTGCTCTGCGTCGTCTTCTGCAACTCCCAGCTGTGCAACCGATACTTCATAAGCTGTCATGAGATATGGCGCAGATCCTTCGATTGCTCTTTTATATTCTCTTGACTGGAAGCGTCCTTCTACTTCCACGTATGTTCCTTTTTTCAGTTTTCCCGCTGCGTCCGCTACGTTCTGCCAGCAAATGCAAGGAATGAAGCTGACATTCTTCTTTCCTTTGACAGCGATCATAATGTCTGTGATATGTATTCCCTTTGAAGTTCCTCTTGCGCGTGGATCCTTACAGATATGCCCGCACAATTTAACGACGTTCTGTTTTTCAGTGATTGCTTCTACAATCTGGACTTTTCCTGCTGCAATAAAGATTTTTACTGTCGGCGCAGTCGGTACAATTTCACGAACGTTCTCTGTTCTGATCTCACCCGCTACAATCACGCATGTTCCCGCTTCCAGCTTTTCAAAGTCTTCTTCCTGCATTGTGGATCCGTCAAACTGCAAGATCAGCACGTCTTCTGTTCCGCTCTTTCTTTCTGCCACAAGCTTTGTTTCATATCTGTGACGCTCATATTCTGACGCGTCAAGAATCAACTGCGGCTTGTCCTTGATCACTCCCGCGATCTTGATTTTGTTGTTTTTCATTCTCTTTGATTTCCTTTCTGATTATTATTTTGTCGTCGGAAGTGATTTTTGCTTCGTGTTATATATAAAAGTCGTAGTACAGCGACATTTGAAGATCACTGAAACTGTACTGCGCCATTTCCTCTGGCTGCACTGGTGGGATCAGTCCTTTTTCTTTCCACTGTTTGTGCGTTATTTCTGGACATGCACGAAAGCTTTTCACTTCGTCTTTCCCGTGTTCGATCATTACTTCGTCGATCTTTCCGAATCCGCCGATCAAAGCAGCCCGAAAGCCCATGAAAAGCCGTTCTTTACCCTTGAAAATCCGCACTCTGTCTGGGTTCTGTATGACTGCGATCATTTCTTCAAGTTTCATGCTGTTATCCCTTCCCCGCGGATCCTCGCGATTTCTTCTTCCAGATCGACGCCCGCATATTCCGCCAGCTTTCCTTCCGTGATGTTGTACGTCCATTTTGAAGACATTTTCAGCGCAGTTCCTATCGGAAGAACACGTTCTTGCATTCCGATTCTGACGAATTGCTGTGATACGTGCAGCACTGCGGCTGCTTCTTGAACTGTGATTTTGCCGATCATGTCATTCACCTTCTTTCCAGATCTCGTTCGCTTCTGAATAGCACTTTCTTTCTATGTAGTAGTCGTATAAAAATTCTTTTTGTGCTTTCGTCCGCACATGGTTTTCAGATTCTGTCGGATATGCAATGCCTTGTGATGGATTGTGAAGAAGGATCCAGCCACGATCAACAAGTGCGTCACCCGAATTGTACAGTCTGTATTTGCAGTCTGTTTCTTCATATTCTTCTTCCGTCAAGTTATCACGAAGCCAGTCGTCAGCCCATTTCGAATGTTCTCCCCACTCTACGCCGTGAAATGTTCCGTTCGGTTCAAGCCAGCCGTAGTCTTCCGTTGTGTGTTCTTCTTCGTCTGACATTCTCTTCAAGAAACTTTCAAGAAGCCCGCCGCGTTCCTGTGTTTCTGCTCTTGCTGGAATGTCTTCAAACAATCTTTCATTCCATTCTTCGAAGTATTCATCATTCAGACTTCTTTTTTCCCACTCTTCCAGACTGTCCAAAACGAAAAGATACTTTTTCAACAGTGTTTGTTTTTCCTTTTTCTGCTGTTCCAATTCTCTTGCAATCTTGTCGATCAAATTTCCAAGCTTCCATTTTTCGTCTTGTACTTCCAGATATTCCAGTCTGTAGTCTCCGTCTGGGTATGTCCCTTTTATTTCTGCCCTTCCGTCCAGAATGGAAAGCGCAATTCCTGCGATTTCTCCTTCTTCAAGTTCTTCGTTCTGAAGACTTGCAATCAGAATGTTCATTGCTGAATCGAATTTTCTGCTGTAATAGCACTGTTCTCTTGCAATCTGTGTGATCGCTTCGCCTTCTACTCTCATTGTCAGCATTCTTTCTTCCATTGCGTTTGTTCCTTTCTTCGTAAGTGCTACCCCGCCACATTCCGT
>ULMK01032925.1_pt1 | contig 44898 bp, 61 predicted proteins | sample 1951621 | NCBI WGS metagenome assembly ULMK01 (sample SAMEA4835547, study PRJEB28245) | human gut metagenome | biome: gut microbiome; material: fecal sample | place: Denmark | collected 2008
CAATAATTATAACTATTATCTTCTGGTGTTCCATCTTCAAAATACCACTCTTCTCTACAATTACTGCACCCATATATAATATAATCATAATCATCTTTTCGTATAAAATTACATTCTTTCACTTAATACACCTCTTAAATTTTAGAATAATCATAAGTATCACATATTGTTTCTATTACATCTTCAATGCTATCACTGTCATTTCCTATATATTCTCCATCTAAATAATAGTTTGTTATTGTATCTGTAGTAATCATATCACTTTCTAATAAGCATTCTTCACATATTATTTTCCCTGTTTCATTTTCTTTATAAAAATTATCGGAAAATTCCGTTCCACATATTTCACATTTTATCTTTTCTTTCACTATGTATCACTCCTCTCTGTATTAAATCTTTTTATTTCATCTTTCCATTGTTTATCTTGATAAGAATAAAATTCTTCAACAATGAATACATCTATTATCTTATTTTCTTTATTTAATACATCACATACTAGAAACCATACACCTTCATGAACATCACTAAAATCATCTAATGACTTTATAGTATCTAATTTACAATAATATGGAGCTGTATCAATATGTAACTGCATATTTACTATATCTTGTTTTAGTTCTTCTATATCTTTTGACTTTTTAAGTATCTTTCCATTCACAAACAAATACCATATCCATTCATTCATATCTTATTTACTCCTCTCCGAGAACATTTCTTCATCTTCTCTTATTTCTTTAAAATCATCATTCAATTCCACTTTAGGGCTACTTTCTACTAATGCTGTTCCTATTCCCCATTGGTTATTCATTATATAATTACTTATAAAAAAATGTATATTATCTTCTCCAATAACATAAAAGTCATTAGTCTTAGTTCCCATTCTTTCTATTGCATAACATACTTCTGGTAAACTTTTATTTATATCTCCATACTTATATGTTTTGTCATATCTAAAGGTTAAACTTATATTCTGAATTATTGTTCCTGTATTTTTTGTTCTTTTATTGTAAAATGGTATATGATATAACATTTTTATTTCTTTTAATTTACTTATGTATTCTTCTTTTGAAGATATTTTATTTTGTATTTCCTCTTCGACTCCTTTTCTTTCTACAGTGATATATCCATAATTAAAAACTACATCGCTTGGCTTGTCATTAAATGGATATTTCTTATTATCTTCATTTTCAAAATCATACTTGATTCCTAAAAACTCTAATATTTGTTCCATATTAAAAAAATTATATTCTTCCATATCTTATTTACTCCTTTACCACTAAATCCGCTTTGATTAAATCGTATAATTCATAAGCAATATACAACTTAGACCAACTACTATTTCTACTTCTTCCACTTATTTTTCTGTTTTTAAATATTAAAGTGTTAGGCTTAATATATTGTCCTTTACTATTTAATTCAAAACCATATTTTTCAAGTTCTTTTAAATCAACATCATCTCTTATTTTTAACATATCTATTCTCCTCCTAATAACTCTAGATTATCGTATATATTGCCTATTTTTTTACAATTACCATTTCTTAATACTTCTTCTAATATTTCTTCATCTTTAGCATTTGTTGCATAATAGCTATTATCACTTTCTCCAAAATTAGCTAATGTATAAATACCATTTTTATATATTATTTGTGCAATATTATTAAAATTAAATCCTTCTTTATACTCGTAGCCTTCTTCTCCTACGTCTTCAAATTCAACTATATCTCCGTTCATATAATTCTTGTCCATCTTTATCGTCTAGTCCTGCGTATTGTCCTATTGTCTTGATGTCTACTTCTTGTTCTCCTATACCGCCCTAAATAACTAGCATCTTTCCAACTTATAAATGGTACATATTCATCTGTGAAATTAAAATCAAAAGATAAATAACCATATACCCATTCTCCGATTATCTATTATTTTTCCTCTAAACTTTATCTCTCTATTCATCTTCCCCTCCTAAAGAGTTCACTGCTCTTATTAATTCGTTAATTTTATTTTTTAATATTCTAAAATTCCAATTTTGTGCTTTTTCTGTAAACTCATCAGAATATTTCATTGTGAACAATGAATTTGTACCTATTTCTTTTATTTTTTCTATATCATTTTCTAATATTTCAAAATAAGTATTCAAGAAACTTTTAAGAAGATATCTATTAAAAATACTCACATTACTCACTTTATGTTTTAATTCCTTATTTTTAAATACATATATTCCGTTATAACCATCTGTGCATTTTATTTCAGTTTCCTCTTGTATTCTTCCATCTATAATCATCTGCATTAGTTCAATTCCTTTTACTTTTTTCATCACTTAATTTCTCCTTTCTTTTTTATAACAATCTTTTATATTACTTTCGCAAGTTTTATATAATAATTTTTTATTTTTATATATCCCATATAGATTATATTTTTCATATTCTTTTATTAATTTTTTCTCAATCATATTCTACCTCTAAACTATTTCCAAATTCTGCAATACAAATGCTATCTGCTTCATCGTCATTTACATTAATGTTATAAACATTTTTAACATGTTGTATTGCATTTTCTTTTAACTCTTTCCTGCATTTACCTTTTATTCCACACACTTTACGCCATTCACTAGGTCTTACTGTTACAACCAAAATTTCTCTTTTCCTAAATTCTACAAGCAAATCGTATAACAATCCAGACAGCGCTTTAGTTGTTGCTGCACTTCTTGTCATCGCTAAATCTTCTATAACTATAAATTCTACCTCTTTAGCTTTTATAATTTGCTTTATATGTTCTTCTATGTAGATGATTTTATCAATTAAATCGGCTTTTTTGGGCGTTTTTATAGTTCCATAGCTAATCAATTTATCATTATCCAGAACTGCATATCCTGTGCTTGTAGTAGAAGTATCTAAACCTAATATTTTCATTTGTTCCTCCTATAAATAATTTTTTCCAAATATTTGTATAAATTCTTCTATTGTTTTATTGTAATATTCCATAAATGCTTTTTGACCTATTTTTTGCCACTCTCCGCATAACTCTTTATCAAAATGTATTCCTTTGCAAGCAAATTGATTATGATGTAACTCCACACATAAAGGTATCACTAATCCATAATTTTTACTTAATTGTCTATTAGCAGTACCAAAAAATATTTCGTGCTTATTTACATTAGTTCTTCCACAGATAATGCAATGCTCTAAATCATCTGTTAATATTGAATACCTTTTACTATCTGATACCTTTTTCATTTCCAATCTTCCTTATACTTTTTTAGCATGTCCCCATTCCCTATCAAGTTGGTTTTCTAATATTCTCAATTTTAATTTTGTACTATTTATACTTTCTAGATTAGCCTGATACACTGCTTCTTTAACATCTCTATCAAACCTTAATTTTGCAACTTCAGGAACACCATATATAATTTGATTTATTAAAGTTACAGGCATGCCTTTTTCAGCACGTAACTTTAATGCCTCTTGTCTTAAAGAAATTTTATATTTTTGTTCTGCCTCTGCTAAATCTGTACCACTTTTTCTTAATTGTTTTACAGATATATCAAGTTGTGCTATATAGGTTTGTATTTGTTCATATAAATCCATTTCACACCTCTTTATACTAAAGGCACTCTCATACTATGTTGCTACGTATAAAAGTGCCGTTTTTTTATTTTTCTATATGTTGATGCATATAAACATACCTTGAATTTTCTCCCATATTTTCAAGTAAAAATTGGTCTGCTTCTTCTTTGCTTAAATGATTTTCTTTAGCTCTAAATTCGTAAGCATATTTATATTGCTCTTGTTTTATTCTTATTCTTTCTTCCATTTCCTCTTTTGTATAATTAGCCTCTATTAAATATAAATCATAATTTTTTGCACTAATTCCGTCTAATGTTTTGGTATCAGTTGCATATATTACTTTATAATCTTCAAATAACACCCTATATCCACATTGTGGTACATCATGATATAATCTAATAGGTACTATCTTAAATAGTTTATAATCGTACTTTTTTCCTATTTCTAGCACATCTATGTTTCTCTTATCTACTCCACACTTTATAAGTTCTTCAAATAGCCATTTGCAACAAGCAAATCTCAACGTGGGTCTTTCTTCTGCTAACTTTTTTATAGTTACATTGTTAAAATGGTCTCTGTGTATGTGAGTTAAAAGTACTATTTTTAGATTTTTATATACCTTGATCAATTGCTTGAAACTCACACCACAATCTATTAAAATAATATCTCTTATTACAGTTGCGTTCCCTTTACTGCAACTAGAAATGATATTATAATTCACTCATAGACACTTCCTCTTCTATTTCTTCTTGTGGCTCAACCTGTTCTACTACTTCAACTACTTCTGTAACATCTTTTGTTGGTGGGGTATCCATTTCTTCTGCTTCATACATTCCTGCTAAATCTTCAACAAATGTTTCCCTTAAAGCCCTAACTTTTGCAACTTTTTCTATCATTGTAGCTTTTTTAGTGGCCCAGTTGCTATTTAAATTCCCATCTGATTTTCTTTGTGCTACTTCATCAAAACTTACACTACAGTAAGTTGGATGTTCCCAATCTTTCCTATAAACTTCTGCCCATCCTCCAACGATTATTTCTTTACCTGGTATATAAAATAAACCTTTTCTTTCTTCTATTATTCCATCTTCTTTTTGAACTATAATTCCACTTTTCATTCCATTGTAATTTGAATTTAGAACTGCTCTTTTTAAAATTGCATCTTTACCTACTACTAAACTTGCTGGTTGTCCTGATTTATATTTTATTAAATAAGCTTCTCTTAAAAATGGATTCAATTTTCTACATTTGCAAAGTTCTGTAAATAATTTAAACTCTTGCATTGTAATTTTTGCATCTGTTCCAACTATGTACTCTTGCACTATGCTTGGTGTTAATTTTATCTCCTGTCCATCAATTTCATATTTAACCATTATTTCTTGTTTTTCATTACTCATAAATATAACCTCCATCATTCAAAAATTTCTTTAATTCAACTAATTTTATTTTGGTTGCTTTAACAGTAAATCTTAATGTATATTGTTTTTCTTCTACAACAGGTGTTTGTAGGATTTCTTGCTTATCACTATATTTATCTGATTCTTTTGCAGTATCTACGATAAATTTTTGTAATTCTTTTTTTTGCTCTTGTTTTTTCTTCTCTTCTTCAATTGCTTTAAATCTATTATTTACACTTGTTATAGCATTACTTACATTAAGTGTTTGCTTATATTCAACTAAAATTTCAGTTTTGTGTTCTTGTGTGTCAATTAATTTTAAATCATCTACACTTTGGTCAATAAATTGTTTTACTTGTTCTTTTAAAGATTTCATACTGTCACTTAGCCCAACTTTAATTCCAATTTGTTTATAATCTATAAAATCAATGTTATTAGCTTTCTTATATTCTTCAAAATAATCTTTTACTTCTTTTTCTTTTTTATCTTTTAAATCTTTTTCTATAGTATCTATTCTTATTTTTAAGTCATTATCCGCTTTAGTAAATTTATTAGTAACATATGTTTTATATATTTCTTCAAATTGCTTGTAAGGCTCTTCTATTTTCTTTTTAACTTCTTTCCTTTTTTCTTCTAACTCATTAAAATCTTTTTTAAATTCTGTCCTTGCTTTTTTAACTTCTTTTACTGTTTCTTCATTTACTTCCAATTTTGAAATTTCTTCAATTTTTTTATCTATATCACTACTTATTGATTTTAATTGTTGTTCTATTATAGGCAATTGTTTTATAACTATTAAATCATTCATTATATTTTACTCCTCTCATATTCTAAATTTTGATATTCTAGTTCCTCATCACATTCTCTATTAAAAGCTTGCATATATTTTTCAACTGTTTCTTCTAACTTGCTTTTTGCTTCTTTTAGTGTTTCTAATATTTCTTTATATTCATCAACTTCATTTAGTTCATCAATTGCTAATTGTATGTTGTCGTATGCATTTGCATATATTTCAACTAGTTCTCCATTAGTCCATTTCATTTGTTTTCCCCCTCTTTTTTTATGCTTGTTTGTAGTTCATATTTTTCACATATTACAATTAAATATTTTTTTAATCTTTTTATATATTCTTTCATATTCATATTTTAATCAAACCTCTTTCCAAACATTGCTTCTTCAATTTGCTCACGTGTGTATAGTATATTATTATATATATTATTTGTTTCATTGTTGTTTGTGTTCACTCGTTGTTCACTCGTTGTGCATTCGTTGTTCACTTGTTGTGCATTTTGTTGTTCAATTTCTTGATATTGATACCAATTTATTATTGTTATAAGCCTGTTTTGAGAACTTGTTTGTTGTTCAATTTGTTGTTCGTTTTCAAGCGTTTTTAAAATTCTTTGCACCTTGCTTTCATCAATCTTAAATTTTTTTGCTATACTTTTTCTACCAGTAATTAATTGCCCAGGTAGTAATACAATTTTTTTACCTTTAAACAACGCACTCGTTTTTTTGTGTGTGGCTGATAATAATAAATAACACCATACAGCAAAATAATCGCTATCTTTACAAATTATAGGATTTTCTAATATTTTTCTATATAAACAAACCCATCCTTCCATATCAGCCCTCTTTTCTAATTTGCATTTTTCTATATTTTGTGTTATACTTATATATATAGAATTAACCTAAGTTGTTTTATATGTTAGAAGCTGTTTTACTTTCCACGGTAGTAGCTTCTAATTTTTGCTTTAAGTTATATACTTCATCTTTATATCTAAATAATTCTTCTGCTAAACATTTTTCGTATCTTTCTGACGCTTTAATATGTTCTTGTAGTTTTAAATTTTCTTCTATTAACATTTTCTTTTCTTGGTGTAATTTAGCTTTACTCTTTAAATAATCAAACATTACTTTTCACCTCTTCCTTTACTAATCTATATACTGTAATTTCTCTATTTGTAATGTAATCGTAAGTTTTACCTATTTCTTCTATTTTTCCTTTATCTTTTAATTCTGTACACCTTGGTGCTATATAATTTCTTTCATTAAAATTTAAATTATTCATTAATTCCCTAACAGATAAACCTTTAGGATAAACTTTTTCTAATTCATTTATTATTTGTGAATATCTTATTTTTCTTTTCACTTTTAAATTACTCTCTGCTCTTGTTTCCTTAGTTATCACTTTATCACCTACCCCTCTAACACAAATTTTTCTATCTCATTGTAAATACTGTAGCCTTTTCCAAATATCTTTTTTGTTATTTGATATACAACTGTTTGTACTGTACATGCAAATATAACCGCAATTGATATCGCTCTTACACTTGCTATTAATATTGCTATTATTAGTTCTCTGTTACTTATTAAATAATTGTACATTTATATCACCTCCTAAACTACATATTGAATTTTATTATTATTTTTCTTTACTTTTGACTTTGGTCTTTTAATTGATATTATTTCAATTTCCTCTTTATTTTCTTGTATAACATGATTTTCTATATATTCATCTACCCATTCTGTTTTATATAAATAACTATTTTTTTCTCCTCTTATACGCTTTAATCCACGTTTTCCCCAATAATTTGTTACTGTATATGGTTTTACATTATATTTTTCAGCAATTTCTTTTGCTGTATATAACTTACTCATACTTTTCACCTCCTTATTGCTTATGATTTTCATATATAGTTGCAATCATAAAAATCACTCCTATATTTATTTTTGTTATGAATTAATTTTAATCTGCTCATTTTTATGTTTCGCTTACGTTAACTTTGCTTTCAAAAAAAATATTCCAAGTTCGTTCTATAGTTAAATTAAAATACGCTTTTATAATTTTTATTTCATTAACTGTAAACTCTACTCTACCTTTTTCTTTTTGAATATAGCTATTAGTTGAACATCCTACAATAGCTGCCATTTGTTCTTGTGTTTTATTATTTGCAATTCTAAGTATTTTTATATTTTCATCAATTGCCATTTTATCACCTCACTTTCGTTTACGTTAACATTTTATACTATAAAAATTAAATTGTCAATACTTTTTTTAAAAAAAACTTTACTTTTTGTTAAGTTTACGTTATAATATATATGTGAGGTGATTTAATTGGATTTAAGGAAAAAATTTGGAGGTAGGTTTAAGAGTTTAAGAATAGCTTACGGATTTACACAACCTGAATTAATTCAATCTTTTAAAATAAAAAATCCAAATTATAATACTAGCATCGCATCCATCTCTCAATATGAAAATGGAAAAAGAATACCAGAAATACCAGATTTAATAGCTTGGGCTAAATATTTTAATGTAACAACAGATTATCTATTAGGAATTTCAGATGTAATGTTTACAAATGTAATATCAAGTATAAAAGATTTGGAAAAGACTTTATTAAAATTATCTCCAATTGATAGATTGACGGCTAAACCTTATCTAGAAAAATTATATCAAACTTTATATAAAGAAAACATTGAAAAAAATATAAATAATATTAATAATATAAAAATATTAGGGCAAACTGCTGCAGGACAACCTATCGAATATGGAGATAATTATGCTCAAGATATTGATAATATATCAGATATTCCAAATAATGCAGATTACGCCTTGATCGTAAATGGTGATAGCATGGAGCCCGACATAAAAAATGGACAACTAATATATATTAAAAATCAACCAAATGTTGAAAATGGAGAGATTGCTGTTGTAGAAATTGATGGTGCCGTTACTTGCAAAAAAGTTTTTAAATGGAATAATCATATAGAATTACATTCCATTAATAAAAAATATGAGCCAATAATATTGACATCTGGAAATTTTAAAATTTTAGGAAAGGTAATTTTTTAATTATATGAGTATAATTCAGAAACCATCTTTTAAATTTTCTACAATTGATAGAGTTGGTGCAATCTTTGGAATAGTTTTTCCAATAATTGCATATCGATTTAGTCAATGGTATTGGGCAGTAATAGTATTGTTACTTATTATATGTGTCATATTAATTTATCATTTGTATACATATATAAAAGAAACAAATTCTTTATATAATGAGTATTTAAAAACGTCAACTAACCATAAAGAACTTGCAAAACAATTTGAAAAGAAATCAAAAACATTAACTGAAGCTGAATATTTGTTACAATCGTATTCTTATACTTTAGAAAAAATTAATACGCTTATAGAAGCTGGTTTTTTTCCAGTATCTGATTATGAAATAGATTATTTAAAGAAAATACATTCTATAATATCAGATGATAAATCATTTTTGAACAATATAGAAAGGATCTTAGAAAATGGGAAAAAAAATATATAAAGTAATAAAAATAATAGATGATACATCTATAGTAATTAATGCCGGAAGTGATGATGGAATCACTAACGCTGATAGGTTTGAAATCTTTACTACTGGGAACGAAATAAAAGACCCTGATACCGGTGAAGTATTAGGCACATTAGATACAATAAAGGAAACTGTTTCTGTTGATAATTTATTTCCAAAAATGTGTATATGTAGAGATATTATGATAATAAAGGGATTATCTAATTATATGGATTCATTAACAAAAATAAAATATCAGACATTAAAAGTTGATGCTACTCAAATATCAGGGGGATTATCTGATGATTTAACTATAAGAATTGGAGATAAAGCTAGATTAGTTAAAAAATAAAAAAAGAATAATGTGAGATTTTAGTTTGGCGACTAACACATTATTCTTAAATATCACTTGAAAAGTGCTATACATATATTATATAGTATATTTATGCTCTTTTCAAGAAACAAATGTTTAGAAAGGAGTTTTTTTTATGAGTAATATTGATACTGAAACTTTATTAAAAGAAATTAAAAAATTAAATATTAAATTAGAAAGTAATCAAGATTTACTTGAAAAGAAAACAAAAAGAAAAGAAGGTACATATCAACTAAACAAAAATGGTACTGCTAGACTACAATATATGCTTAATGGAGAAAGGTATTCTGAAACTGTAGAAGTTTCAAATGAAGAAGAAGCACAATCAAAATTAGCTTTATTTGTAGATACAGTAAAAAAAGGTCAATTTGTAAATACTAACTACACTGTAACAGAATTTACTCAAATTTGGCTTGATAACAGAGTAAGACCTAATTCAGATATTAATAGAGTGCCTAAATATTTAAGTTACTTAAATAATAGAGTATTACCTGAAATTGGTAACATTAAGTTAAAAAATTTATCCAGAACACAACTAGAAAACTTTTTTAATAAATTAAAAAACTCAAAAACATTATATAAAAATAGAGAAAATAAACTTATTAGTGCTGGAACTGTCGAAAAAATACGTAAAATAATAAACTCTATGTTAAACTATGCGGTAGAATGTGATTTAATTTTAAAAAACCCATGCAAAGGAATAAAAATAAAATGTAACTCTAAATCAAATGAACTATCGCACATCAAAGAGATTTCTGAAGCCAAAAAAGGCAAAATTAGCTATTTTAATGTAAAGGAATATAAACTAGTTTGTTTGCTATTAGAAAATGAATTTAAATCTATTTATGCTGATGATAAAATTAGTAAAACAAAAAAACAGCAAGAGTTAGCAAAAAGATTGATAATATTAATTGATTTGAAAACTGGTATGAGAAGGTCTGAATTGTTTGGATTAGCTAGAGGTAATGGATTTAATGATTTAGATACAAAGAAAAAAACTTTTAATGTAAATAAGACCAGACATTATGCTAAAGGTGTTGGAAGATATACAAAATCGACCAAAAATTCATCATCTATAAGAATAAAAAGTTTACCGGATTCATTAATCCCTTTTATAAATATGTATTATAATTATTTAGATATTATTAATTATGAAAATATGTATATATTTGATTGTTTAAGTATCGATGGAATATGCAGCTGGTGGCATAAGTGGCAAAATAAAAATAATATAAGAGTTATAAGATTTCATGATATACGTCATACTCACCCAACAATACTTCTATATTTAGGTATAGATATGAAAACTATCTCTGAAAGGCTAGGACATGCAAATATACAGACTACATTTAATATATATGCTGACGTATTGAAAGAATTGGATAAAAAAGCAAGTAAAAAGATAGATAAGCTATAAAAAATGTGGGTAATTTTTGGGTAATCGTTAACGAAAAATAGCTATTTTTTACTATTTTTAGCTATTTTCAAGCAAATGTTTAAATCCCCTGTAAGCTAGTTATTTCAATGCTTGCAAGGGATTTTATTATTATAAATGGTGCACCATCAGGGACTCGAACCCTGGACAAATTGCTTAAGAGGCAACTGCTCTACCAACTGAGCTAATGGTACATCCACATCTAAAATTATACTATTTTTTATTAATGTTGTCAATAGTTTTTTTATAAATTTAACACAAAAGCAGCCTAGTTAAATACTAGACTGTTTCATTTATTTATCCTTTTTTAATTCTTCAAATCTCTTAATTTTCATTGTTGTAGTTTTAACAAATGGTTCATGTTTAATTTCTAATTTTTTTATTGATTTATACGGTGCCATAGTTTTATTTACTTTCTTTATGTCTTCCCATATCATACTGTATAATTCATCGTCAGTAGGTCTTTTAGAAGCATATTTTTCTTCTATATACTCTTCATTTAAAGTAACTTTACATGATACTACTAAATCTTTTCCTGTACCATTTTCACTTTTTCCATAAACCATTGATTCATCTACAAGTGGTATTTTATTTACAAGTTGTTCTATCTCTTCTGGGAAAATATTTTTTCCATTTGGAGTAACTATAACATTCTTGTTCCTACCTGCAATAACTAAATTTCCTTTTAAATCAAAATAGCCTAAATCTCCTGTATAGAACCAACCTTTTTTTAGAGCTTTTTTAGTTTCAGATTCATTCTCGTAATATCCCATAAAGACATTATCACCACGTATAATAATTTCACCAACATTGCTATTTTCATCTTCATTTGCACTTAAATCAATCCTTATTTCATCACCATAAACTGCTTTTCCAACTGTACCTGGTTCTCTATCGTTAAGTCTATTTCCTGCAGCAAGTGGAGCAGTTTCAGTAAGGCCATATCCCTGTAAAAATTTAAATCCAAATCTCTCCATTTTTTTATGAACTTCTTTATCAAGAGGTGCTCCTCCACAGAAGAAATATTTTAAATTGCCACCTAAATTCTTTTGTACCTCTTTAAACACACTTCTTCTTAAGTCAATTCCTACTTTACTAAGTCCTGTAGTAATTCCACCCATAAAATTAACAAGCTTTGTTTTTCCTTGTTTCTCAATTGTCTTTTCAATTCTAGCTGCCATTTTCTCTACTAATTCTGGTACAACAACCATAAAATCAGGTTTAATTTCTTGTAAATTTTTAACTATATATTTTAATCCTTCACAAATTGCAATAGTACCACCAACACTTGTCATGAACAAATATGATAATGTAAATTCTAAAGTATGATGAAGTGGTAAAACTGAAAGACAAGTATATTTTCCAAACATTGGAACAATATCATAACATGAATATATATCAGCACAAATATTCTTGTGTGATAACATTACACCTTTTGATGCAGCAGTAGTTCCTGAAGTAAACAACAATATACTAAATGCTTCTCTATCAATTTTTGCATCAATATACTCCATTTCACCTGTATCAACTAACTCTTTTCCTTCTTCTATAAGCTGATTATATGAATAACTTTCGTCATCACTTTTTTCTTTTGACATTTCAATATATATCATATCTTTTGGAAGTTTATTTTTTATACTTTCAATTACTTCTTTTCTTCTACTAGAGTATACGATACATTTTGAATTAGATCTCTTTAATAAATTAAGTACTTCGTTTCCAGGTAATTCCTTATCAAGTGGTACAATAACACCAACACCACAAACAACTGCAAGATATGTTTCATACCATCTCGAACTATTTTCTCCAATTACAGCTACTTTCTCACCACTTAAGTTAAATTTCTTTAACATTATCGTTCCTAAAGCATTAATATTTTCTTTAAGCTCTGAGTAGCTTTTATTTTTAAATTCTTTTGAGTTATCCTCTTTTTCTATAAATGCTGTTTTATTTCCATACTTATCAAATTTTATATTTAACAAATCCTTTAAAGAATTCATTATTTTTTCTTGTTCCATTAAAATTCCCCCTAAAAAGTATAATTAAATTATATATTTATTTTATTACAATGTCAAGATATAAAAAAAACATACAATTTGACTTTTTATGTAAAATATGCTATAATGTTAGTATGTAAAAAATTAAAAAATTTGCTAAAATTAGTAGATATTTAAATTGTTTAAACTATAGACAAGTTATATAACAAAAATATAACCCCCACCTTAAGTTTATTTACTCAATTTGTTTTACTGATTTAGCTCTAAGCTCAGGGGAGGGCTTTACAATGAAAGAGTTTTTTAAAAATGTAATTGCAATTTTGTTCTTAATGTTCACATTTTGCCTTATTATATTTACATGTGTAAATACAGAAAATGGTAACTTTGAAATTTTACCAAGTTGTTTTGCAATAATGTTTTTGATTTTAGCAATTACCGTAACAATTGCAAAACATAATGACAGAAAAGAAAAGCAAGAAAAAAGAGAAAGAAAAAATCAGCTTTACAGAAAAAAAATTGAACAAAGGAAAAAAGCTGAACTCCTTGCCAATCAGGACGAAGTTATGAAATTTGCAACATCAGAATTATCGTATTCTGAACCACTTAAAGAAAGCAAAGTTGATAAAAGTCAGCAGGATTTCTTGAAGAAGGCCAATATTGCAATTCTTGCCTACCAGGAGGCATTACACAAAAACACCTCTCATAACTAATGAGAGGTGTTTTTCTATACCTTATGCCAATCTTCTATATCATCAGGACTTGTATCTTCAGACTGTTCAACCTTTAAAACTTGCTTTGGTTTTTGCATAGCCCTTTCAATTAAAGTATTTGCCTTGTTAACTATATCAGGAATTATATCTACCAATTTATCAACCGAAGTTGTTCCATTTACATTTAAAAGCTTTATCTGTCCGTCTTTTACTGTTAAAAATGCAACTGGTGATATATTTACACCGGCTCCACTACCACCACCAAAAGGAAGTTTAGCATTTTCTGAAAATTTATTTAATTTGTTTGTATTAAATTCACTACCTCCTGCAGCAAAGCCAAAACATACTTTAGATACAGGTATAATTACTGTACCATCTGGTGAAGTTACCATATCACCTACAATTGTATTAACATCTACCATGCTTTCAAGCGAAGTCATAGCTGTCATCATTAAATTTTCTATTGGATGTTTTTGATCTGACATTTTTCTTTTCCACCTTTCTTAACTTAAATATTATTTTTATTATTATATAAATAATATTTGCAAGTTGAAGATGAATTATACTATCTATTTTTATATTATATACTTCTCCACTAATATATGTTTTGTATCTTGTATTTTCTAAGTTAAATCTATTTATATTATTAGCTATAAACATATTTATTACAACATTAATTAAAGTAGATACATATACATTTAAAATTGTATTTATTAAATTTATCCCTAAATCCAATTTTAGTTTCTTTACATATATACTATTAATAAAATTCTTTATATCTTTTGAATTTAACAAAGCTTTATTTATTTTTTCTCCAGTTAATGCTTTATCTAGCGCGTTAAAAACTGAATTTATAACCATTTCAAGAGGATCATTAGAAACATTTTTATATAATTTTTTATCATCATTTTTCTTTTTATTTAAATCTTTTTTATATACTAAAATAAACCATAATAATTTTATTTTCAAATAATGTTTTTCTTTTACAGTTTCACTTTTGTACTTTTTTAATTTATTAAAAGTAGGTACTATTTCATGCTTTATCTCAATTTTTATTGGAAAAACCAAAAGCATTATAAATAATAACAAAAGAATAATAGATACAGTATATATAATCCACATTACTTACCACCCAGTATTATTATTTACAATATGGTAAATTTTATACAATTGACACACGTTCAATATTATGGTATAATATGGTTACAAAAAAATATAAAAATTTAACTCTAAACTAGGAGGATTATAATGAACGAAAATATAATTTTTGCGTTAAACACTTTCGCTTATATTGCAATAAGTATTGTACTTGTATGGGTTACTTCTCAGGCATTTAAGACATTACTTAAAATTGCAATTACAAAGAATAAAAATCCACGGAATATAATAAAACAATTCTTTTCTGACGGTGATTTTCCATCATCTCATACTGCAGTTTCAGTAACAGGATGTATTGTTATTACACCAATAATTTACGAAGCTATTTATAACGCTACAAGCAAAACAGAAATTTTAGTTTGCATAGCTGCTGAAGTTAGCTTGCTATTATGGACTGCGCTGGTAATTAGAGACGCTTTAGGAATTAGGATGAGTGTACAGAACAATGCACAAGTTACACATAGCCTTCTTAAAGAAACTAAAAAACATTGTATTGTAACTGATTCTCTACAAGAATTTTGGAATCATCTTGGTGATGAACTTAATATTAAAACCGGTCATATGCCTCATGAAGTAATTGGTGGTTTAATTCTTGCATTAATATTTGGTATAGGAGCAAATTCTATCAGAACAGAAAACTGGGTAGTATTTATAATTGATATAATAATCTCTATTATATACTTTCTTCTTTCATATCTTTTCTTATCAAAAAAGATTGATTTACCAAAATTTATAGCTAAACTTTGGAAAGGGAGGAGTAATAAAAAATGATCTCTTTGATTGTTACGCTTATATTAGCTATCTTACTATTTAAACTTTTGTTTAAAGTTACTTCATGTCTTTTACAAGCGTTAGTAACTATAGTTGATATTATACTCTGGATAATTTTTATTTTTATTTTATTTTTTTTATTGTTTTAAGTAAGGCCATTCGCTTCCACGAATGGCCTTTTCTTAATCATTATATTCCATTTGATATCCTATAATATCTAAATATTCTCCATCTTGAAGACCAAGTTCTCTTGCCTTATCCATAACTCCCATTTTATTTAATACTCTTTGCATGTATTGTCTTGATTCCACATCAAATATATTAACTTTACTCATTAGTCTTTCTATAGGAGCACCAGTAACGTAGTATGTATCATTTTTCTTTTCTACATGCCACTCTTGATCTACTAATTCATCATCTTCTTCTTTAATTACTTCAACAATATCTTCTTTTGGAATTTTCTTTAATTCTTCAGATACATAGTTTAGTAAGTCATCTAATCCAATTTTAGTTGCAGCTGAAATTTTAAATAATTTTAACCCTTCTTTTTTACAAAGCATTTCTAAATCTTTAAGATAGCCTTCATCACTTAAACTATCCATTTTGTTGGCAACAACAATTTGTTTTTTTGAGGCAAGTTTTTGACTATATTTTTTAAGCTCATTATTTATTAATTTAAAATCTTCTACTGGAATTCTTCCTTCACTTCCTGTAATATCAATTACATGCAATAAAAGTCTAGTTCTTTCAATATGTTTTAAGAACTTAAATCCAAGACCTACGCCCTCACTTGCATCCTCTATAATTCCAGGAATATCAGCCATCACAAAGGTATCTCCACTTTTAGTTTTAACAACTCCTAAAGCTGGTTCAAGTGTAGTAAAATGGTAATTTGCAATTTTAGGTTTTGCAGATGATACAGTTGAAATTATTGTTGATTTACCAACATTTGGAAAACCAATAAGTCCAACATCAGCAAGCATTTTTAGTTCAAGTTCAAGATTTCTTTCTACACCTTTATGGCCTGCCTCAGAAAAATTTGGAACTTGTCTTGTAGGAGTCGCAAAATTCATATTGCCTTTTCCACCTTTTCCACCTTTAGCTACTAAAAACACATCATCTTTTTTTGATAAATCAGCAATTACAATATCCTTATCTACATCTCTTACTATTGTACCAAGTGGTACACTTATGTACAAGTCCTGACCTGATTTTCCAGTTTTTCTTGCACCATCACCGTTTTTACCATCTTCAGCCCTAAATTCTTTTTTATATTTAAAATCAAGTAGCGTTGATGTATTTGGATCAACTTTTAAATATATATTTCCACCTTTTCCACCATCACCGCCATCTGGACCACCAGCAGCAATATATTTTTCCCTTCTAAAACTTGTTGCACCATTACCACCATTTCCAGCTTTTACTTTTATTTTTACATAATCAATTACCATCTAAATTCTCCTTTTACTCAAAATAGTCTATTTTCATTGCTTTCTTTACCTTTTTCATTGTCTCACTAGCTTTATATCTAGCTTTTTTTATTCCGTTTTTTAAAACATCGTCTATGATTTCAGGATGCTCCTCATAATATTTTCTTTTTTCTCTTATTGGTTTTAAGTACTCACATATATTTTTAGCGAGTTCTTTTTTACAAGCAACGCAACCTCTTTTTCCCTTTTTACATTCTTCAAATATACACTCTTTATCTTTTTGACTAAACATCTTATGATAGTATCCTACCATACACACTTCAGGATTTGCCGGATCGTCTTTCCTTATTTTTGAAGTATCTGTTAAAGCTCCCATAACTTTTCTATTTATTTCCTCTTCGCTATCAGACAAATATATTGCATTACCTAAGCTTTTACCCATTTTGGCGTTTCCATCTAGTCCTTTTACTCTAGCCATCTTTCCAACTAAAGCTTCGGGTTCAACTAAAGTCTCACCATAAATAGCGTTAAATTTTCTAACAATTTCTCTTGTTTGCTCAATCATTGGAAGTTGATCCTCTCCAACAGGAATCAAATGTGCTCCAAACGCAGTAATATCTGCAGATTGACTTACTGGATATCCTAAGAATCCATAAGTTATACTCTCACCGTTATTTCCAAAAAGTTCCTTTTTCTGTGCTATTTCTGTTTTAACTGTTGGATTTCTCTCTAGTCTTGCAACAGTTACAAGATTTGAATAGAAAACTGTAAGTTCTGCAATTTCAGGAACCATTGATTGAATAAATACTGTTGTTTTTTGTGGATCAATTCCACAAGACAAATAATCAATGCAAAGTTGTTTTACAGAATTTCTAACCTTTTCTGGATTATTAAAGTTATCTGTTAAAGCTTGAACATCTGCAATCATTATATATTGTTCATAATCATCTTGAAGTTTTACTCTATTTTGTAATGAACCAAAATAGTGACCTATATGAAGTCTTCCAGTTGGTCTATCACCTGTTAAAATTATCTTTTTTTCTTCCATTATCATCACCTAATTTACTAAACATTATACATAATATTATACAATAAATGCTTAAAAAAAGCTAGTATCAATATAATTTTATTTAAATATTATGTCTATATTAATTACTTTTTTTGTAAATTTACTAATTTTTCTCTTTTTTTTGACATAATTATTGACTTTATAACACAAAGCATTATATAATAAATATAGTAGGATAGTATATAAATATATGATTATACATTTATACTACTTTAAGTTTTTTCTTATTTTTTATTCAAATCCAAATACTTTTTAGTATTTAATTTTTTAATGGAGGAATTCTTATGAAAAATAAACCAGTGAAAAATAAACCAGCTAGCATTACATATGAAATATCTTGCCTTCACTCTGGCGTAACTGGTTCATCAATTATCTTAATGATCCATTTTCCAAATGGAGATACTAGGCATATTCTTATCGATTGTGGAATGTATCAAGAGTTTGAATATAACAAATACAATTTTGATTTTCCAACTCAGTTTCATCCTGAAAATATTGATTATGTTTTTTTGACACATACTCATATAGATCATTGTGGAAGATTGCCGCTTTTGGTAAAGAAAGGGTATTATAACAATATCTATTGCACAAATGTTGCCAAAAGACTTCTTTGGCCAGCCCTTTTTGACTGTGCAAAGATATTGGATTATGAGTCTAGGAAGCTCAAAACATTTGTTGAACCTCTTTATGAATTAGAAGATGTAAAGAGAACTTTAAACAGATGTAGGGGATTAAATTACAATAATACCTTTAGTCTTGATGACAACTTGAATGTAACATTACTTGGTAATGCACATTTAATGGGTGCTGCTATGGTTCTTCTTCAGGTAAGTTATCCATGTTGTGAAACCATTAATTTACTTTTTACTGGTGACTATAATGTGAATAATTTATTCCAGGATATACCGGGCATTCCTAAATGGGTAAAAAATCTCAAGCTCATTGTTTTTCAGGAGTCAACATATGGCGATTCCACAACAGGATCAATTAATTACACATATGATGACACACTTCTTTCTCTTATTAATGAGAATAAAACAGTAGTTTCCCCTGTTATAGCTTGTGAAAGAGCTGAACAGGTTCTCTTAAAGTTAAAAAAATTACAGGATGAAAACCTTCTGTCAAAGTCGGTACCAATATATCTTGCAGGTTCTCTTGCAATTGAGTATTTTAAAATATTCATAGAAGAATCAAAGGTTGATTTCATACCTGAGAACCTCATATTAGTAAGTACATCAAATCATTTGAGTTTAGTTTCTGAAATGATTGGTACAAAAGATATATTAATTATTGATGAAATTCCGGGAGATGTTTTGCAATCAACTACTCCAAAAATCATATTAACCACATCCGGTATGGCAGATAAAGGAAAAGCACCGTATTATCTTTCTAGGCTCGTTCACCGGGAGGATGTTGCAATACTTTTTACTTGTTATTTGCCATCAAGTACATTAGGCTACACTTTAAAAAATGCCAAAAAGGGTCAGGACCATACTTTTAACATTTATGGAGTAAAAGTAAAGACTCAAATAAACTGTGATATATTTTGTTGCAATGAATTTTCCTCACATGCAAAAGCTGATCAGTTACTTGATTTTTTACGTATCTTTCCTAATCTTGTTGGTGTATTTGTAAATCACGGAGAAATTAAGACAAAAGAGATTTACTCTGAAATGATTGAAAAAGAATTAAATCCAATGTTTGTAGAAATACTCGATAGAAGTGTCTTCTACTCTATGTCTGAATTTGATATAATAAAAATAGCCTGTTCTAAGTACTCCACTATTGAAGAATTAAAACAAATTTCAAGAAAAGAGCGCAAGGATAGAAAAATCATTTCTAAAAAATCTAAACCTAAGTACAAAAACCAAACTACTCGAAAGATTAGAGCACTTCACATTTCATTTAGTTAACCCAAATATAAAAATCAATCACATTAATTTGTGATTGATTTTTTTATAATGATAATTTTACACTATATACTAAAATTTCTCAAAAAAGCAGATACATATAAATGTACCCGCTTTTTATATTTATTTTGTTTCCTCTACAGGATAAACGCTAGCCTTAGTTTTTGTTCTACCTTTTCTTTCGAATTTTAATACACCATCAATTTTTGAATAAAGTGTATCATCTTTACCAAGCCCTACGTTTGTACCTGGATGTATTTTAGTTCCTCTTTGTCTATAGATAATATTTCCAGCTAAAACAAATTGTCCGTCTGCTCTTTTTGCACCAAGTCTTTTAGACTCACTGTCTCTTCCATTTTTAGATGAGCTCGCACCTTTTTTATGTGCCATTTAAAATCACTCCTTTACGCTTCAATTTTTATTTCTTGTTTATTATTTAGTTTCTTCTTTTTTAGTTGTTGTTTTCTTTGCAGCAGTTGTAGTCTTCTTAGCAGTTGTTTTCTTAACTTCTTTCTTTTCTACTTCCTTTTTTTCTGCTTTATCTTCTTTTTTAGCTTTATCAGCTGTTGTTGTAATTTTTTCTATTTGAATTTTTGTATATGGTTGTCTGTGTCCTCTCATTTTTCTTTCATTTTTCTTAGCTTTATATTTAAATACTAAGATTTTTTTAGACTTACCATGACCAATAACAGTAGCTTTAACTTTAGCTCCTTTTACAGTATCAGTTCCAACAGTAACTTTTTTACCATCAGATAAGAATAATACTTTATCGAAAGTGATTTCTTTTCCTTCTTCAACTTCGTCCATTCTATCAACGAATACAATATCACCTTCTTGTACCTTGTACTGTTTTCCTCTAATTTCAACAATTGCGTACATTTAACTTCCTCCTTCTAACTTACTTGTTCTCGCCAATTAAGGTAGCAATACGCTTTTAAACCTGTTCTGTGCGGAATACCTAAATATTTTAACATTATTTTTACTATTTGTCAAGGAATTCTTTGAATTTAAGATATGCTTTTTCAAAAACATTGTTTAATTCATCTAATTCATCTTTTGAAAATTTAGATAAAACAAAAGATATTACCTCTTGATTTTCTTTCTTTAATCCTCCAGTACCAATTCTAAGTCTTGGAATATCTTTAGTGGCTAACTTGTTTACAATATCTTTCATTCCATTATGAGTTCCTGCACTTCCACTATCTCTATATCTAACACTTTCAAACGGAATATCAAAATCATCATAAATAACTAGTATATCATTATTATCAACTTTATACCAATTTTTTAGTTTAATAACTGCATCACCGCTTAAATTCATATATGTTTGAGGTTTAGCTAAAATCACTTTTTCATTATCTATGTTTCCTTCAATAATTTTACTGTTCTTAAAAGTTTTAAATTCTCCACCTAAATAATTTTTATTTAAAAAATCTAAAAACATAAATCCTAAATTATGCTTTGTATTTTCATATTCTTTTCCTGGATTACCAAGTCCAACTATTATTTTCATATTTCACATTCTCCTACTTTAATATTTTAATATTTAATAAGTACAAAAAACTTCAAAAGACTTGAAATTTTTATACATTTATTGTATATTATATATGAATTAGTTTTATAAGTCAAATAGTTTTATAACCTTATGAAAGGGTGATATATTTTGGTAGAAAATCTATTTAAAAAATTACATATAAAAACAAATCCAAATAAAATAATGACAATATTGCTGTATGCGATTACAGTTATTCTTGTTTTTATGTCTATATCTAGAATGCTTGGATTTCTAGTTGGAGATGCGAGAATTGAAAATAAAATATCTCCATATCTTTATGCTATATTTTTAACAATTCCACCTCTGGCATTTTCATTTTTTGTAAATTCTGGAATTCCTAAAAATGATAGACAAAAAATTAAATTTTATATGGTAACATGCATTCTTTTTGGTGTTGTTTTGGGTGGTATGGCATGTACATGGATAAACCAAGGCTTTTGGTGGTTATTACAAAGGTTCCCAAATTATAACACTGTAAAAATGTATTTTCCTGAACTTTTTGCCCCAGCAATAAAAACAGCATGCTTTGCAGTACCTTTTGTTGCAATATTTAATATAATTGATTACTTTTTACTTATTTTAAGGGATGAAGACCTTCCAAAATCTATTGCTGGATTTTGTGGACTATCTCTTACAGGTGGAAGTAAAGATAATGGAATGTTTACTTGCGAAACAATCATATGTAATGAAAAAGATTCAGCTATCCCTATAGTTGTTCCTGAGAAAAAAAGATATGAGGGTACTCTTGTACAAGGTGCTACTGGTACAGGTAAAACAGCAACTGTTCTACTACCAATGAGTGCATTAGACCTAGAAAGAAAATATTTCTTTAGAGAATACTCTAAAAAGATAGGCTATTCAATGTTAAAAAAAGGTATAGCATATATGAACGGTCCATTTAATAACGAATACATCAATAGAAACTTTTCTCTTTCTTACCTAAGACCAAAACGTGGCATGGAAGATGAATTTATGGAAAATGTAAAACCTGTAGTTCAATTCAAAGATAATGCAACAGGAAATATTACATATAAAGATATTGGAATTACAATCGTTGAAAATGACGGTAAATTTATTTCAGATTTTATTGGAGTTGCAAAGAACTTTGACATAGATGTTTTATCTATTGATCCAATAAATCCTGATACATTAAGTATTAATCCTTTTGCTATTGAAGATCCTGCTAAAGTTGCTTCAATAGTTGCAGATGTTTTAAACTCAATGTATGAATCACAAGGTGGTGGTGGTGCCGGAGATCCATTTTTTACACAAGTTACAATAGATGCATTCCAAAACTTATCAATTCTACTTAAAGAAATGTATCCAAGAATGAATAATGGTGAAGTTGCTTCTCTTGAAGACATGCTTGAACTTTTATATAACTTCGATAAAGTTGAAGAAATGACTGAAGAAATGAAAAAGGTACCTGAGCTTGAACAAAAATACAAATTATTAATTGCATATTTTGAAAAGAATTTCTATAAGCCATCTCTTAATATAAACGGATATGAAATTCCTGGAACAAGAGGTAGTGGAAGAAAAGATACAGAAAAATTCTTGTATGGAGCTATTACTCAACTTAATAACTTAATTAGGAACCCAGGACTAAAAAAAGCTCTTTGTGGTAAAACAAATATGATTAACTTTGATAAAGCTTTAGAAGAAGGTAAGGTTATTACTGCATGTTCTAGAAAAGGTGATCTTGGTGTTTTACAAGCTAAAGCTTTTGGTATGTTCTTTATACTACAATTTCAAGATGCTGTTTTAAGAAGAAAAGGTACTGAAGATTCAAGAACACCACACTTCTTGTATATTGATGAATTTCCTGAATATATTAATAAAGATATGGAAGTTATGTTTACACTATTTAGAAAATATAGATGCGGTGTTTCAATTGCACTTCAAAACTTATCACAATTATCTAAAGGAGATAAATCAGGATATTATAGGCAAACAGTTCTTGCAAATACAAAAACTCAAATTGTATTTGGTGATACAGTCCCAGAAGATAGTGATTACTGGGAAAAAGCATTTGGTATGAATAAAATTCCTGACCAATCAAGTTCATTCAAGATTGTTGATGGTGAACTTGTTAAATCAACAAGTCTTGAGGTAAAAAAGAAAATCCGTGCAGAAGCATATAAAATTCAAGATTTAGGATTTAAAAATGTTTTCTTCAAAACAAAAGATGAAAAAGGAAAAACAATATATGGTAAAGGAAAAACAGATTTCCTAAATAGCAAATATAAAGAAAAAGCTCATACATTAATGTTTAATTTTGAAAAATACATGATGACAAAACCAGATACTCCTACAATTACAATTAACGATAGTGATTCTTCAGCAAATGATGATACTTTATTTGGTGTAAATACATCAACAAGATTAAATGAAGAACTTGCTAAAAGAGCTAATGATTCAATTGTATCTTCTCCATCTAATTCCTCACAAAACGAAGATAAAAAATCTGTTGAACTTGATAATTTAGATAATTTTGATATCATGTTTGAAAATATCGAGCCTACTCTTGAAGATTCATCAAAAGATGGTGGGGCAATTACAGAAACTTATGAAACTGCTGCAATAAAAGAAAACAAAAAATAATATAATTTAAAGGAGCTTTAGGCTCCTTTTTTTGTATGCAAAATTTCATTTCTATACAAATTTTAAATGCTAATTTATGATATATCTTTTATATCAATTTAACAATATAAAAATTTACAACATATAATAAAAGGAGAATAATCTCACTAAAAAGGAGGAATGTTCATGAATTCTTGTTTTAATTCATGTTGTAATTGTAATTGTTCCAAGGATCATTACTATATTGGTCCTACTGGTTGTACAGGTGCAACCATTCCTAATGGCGCAACTGGCCCTCAGGGCATACAAGGTATTCAAGGTGAAAAATGTGAAACTGGACCTGCTTGATCAATAGCTATTCCAACTTGCAGGCTCAATTGAAAAAGTTGATGATTCACATGGTGGAATATTTTACCCTATGAAAAATACAAGTACTGTCGTAATGGATTTATCCTTTCAACTTCTTGCAGGATTAACTACACAAATGCATTTTTCTCAGACTATAATTTATACATTTGATACTGAAACACCCCCTACAGGTTCAAGCTGAAATTACAGGCCAGCAAGACACTTCAAATGTTAGAGTTTCAGATGTAAACTTACTTATGAAAAAAATATATCTAGGCTAGTTACTAAAACGCAGAAAATAAAGGCTTATCATCTCTAATAAATAGAGTGATAAGCTCATTTCTAATTACAACATTTTATACTTGATTTTGTATTAGTATTAGTATTTTTCTGCAACATATCTTCTAATGTATGCCATGCAAGTAAAGCACACTTTACACGAGCTGGCATGTTTGAAATATTTTTAAATGCAATAGCATCTTCTAATTTTTCAAGTTCTTTCTCATCTTTAATTTCTTTTTTTATCATATGAATAAATGTTTCAATAATATCCATTGCTTCTTTGACGCTTTTTCCTTTTAGAGTATCAATCATTATTGATGTAGAAGCTTGAGATATTGCACAACCATGCCCTTCAAATGTCATGTCTTTTATAACATCACCATCAAGCTTTAAATCCAATGTTATTTCATCACCACAATTTGGATTGTGCCCTACTTCAGAAAAATCTGCATTTTCCATCTTCTTTTTATTATATGAATTCATACTATGTTCCATAATAAGTTCATTATATAAATCATTTAAATCATCCATTTTTTCACCTTCTATTTTCTTATGTACTTGCTAAACATTTCATATGCTTTTTTTAATCCTAAAACAAGTTTATCAACATCTTGTTTTGTATTATAAATATAGAAAGAAGCTCTGCATGTAGAATCAATTTTAAGATACCTCATTAGTGGCTGTGCACAATGATTTCCAGATCTTATACAAACTCCAAATGTATCAAGAATACTTGCAACATCATGTGGATGTACACCCTTTATATTAAAGGATATAACAGATGAATGATTATTGCTATTTTTCGTCATATAAATATCTAAAAAATCTAATTTTCTTAAACAATCTACAGCATATGAAATAACTTCGTCTTCAATACTATGTATATTATCATATCCTATTTTTTGTATGTAGTCAATAGCTGCACCAAGCCCGACTACGCCCTCAACATTTTGAGTACCAGCCTCAAATTTATTTGGGAGAGATGCAAAAGTAGTATCTTGTTCATAAACATACTCTATCATATCTCCTCCCATTAAAAATGGTGTCATATTATTAAGTATTTCTTCTTTTCCATATAACACTCCTATACCAAGTGGTGCAAGCATTTTATGACCAGAAAATACTAAAAAATCTGTATCAATATTTTGAACATCAATCTTCATATGTGCTATACTTTGAGAAGCATCAACTATAGTTACAGCTCCATTTTCATGGGCATATTTTACAATTTTATTTATATCATTAATTGTTCCTGTTACATTAGAAACATGCGTAATTCCAACTATTTTAGTTTTATTTGTAATTTTATTTTTTATTTCTTCATCGTCTATTTCGTAATTTTCATTTATGTACATATATTTTAGTTTTGCACCTGTAACCTTTGCTACTTTTTGCCAAGGAACTAAATTAGAGTGATGTTCCATTATAGATATTACAATTTCATCATCTTTTTTTAAATTTTCCATAGCATATGAATAAGCTATTAAATTTAAAGATTCTGTTGCATTCTTAGTAAATATAATCTCTTTTGTGTGCTTTGCATTTATAAACTGTTTTACTTTCTTTCTCGTATCTTCATATATTTGAGTTGCTTTTACACTAAGCATATATGACCCTCTATGCGGATTAGAGTTATATTTGTTATAAAAAGATGATATTGCATCTATTACCTGCTTTGGTTTATGAGTTGTTGCACCACTATCTAGATATGAAATGTCATTATCCTTAAGTAGTGGAAAGTCTTTTTTTATATCTTCTGCTGTCATTATTACACCTCCTTTAGTCTATTTTTTCATCAATTTTATCTATTATTTCTTTCTTTAATTTTGCATCCTCTATATTTTCAAGTATTTTATCAAATTTGGCTTTTACAACAAGTTTCATAGCATCTTTTAGATCAAATCCTCTAGTCATAATATAGAATAAAACCTTAGGATCTATTTTTCCTGCACTGCTTGAGTGATTTCCTTTTACATCTTCCTCACTACAAAGTAACATTGGAAGTGATATGGATTTAGCCTTATCTGAAAGAAGCATACATGACTCGTTTTCATTTCCAATAGATTTCTTTGAACCTTTTTTAAAATCAATAGTACCTTTAAAATGCTTTTTACTTTCATCTTTTAGAGCACCTTGAACTTCTATATTTACATTAGATTTTTCTCCTCTTAAATGAGAAATATAATTTAAATCAAAGAACTGGTCATCATTGCCAAGATATATAGCATTAATTAAATTTTCAGAACTTTTACCTACTAAATTTGAGTAGTAATTTGTAATACTATATTTTCCACCTAAATCAACTACTACATAATTTAGCTTGGCATTATCTTCAATAATACTGTCAATCGCTATTAAATTAGTGGATAATGTATTCATAAAATTTACAAGAACAATATTTAAATTTGAATTTTCTTTTGCTATAACTTTTAATACTTGATTATGAAAATAACTATCTTTATTATCAGAATCATATTTTAATACTACAGTTGAACTTGTATTTTTATCTGAAATAATTTTCATGTTATCAACTAATAACTTATTAGCATTATCAAACTTAAAATTAATTCTAATATTTTCTTCAATATTTTCTTTTATTTCAATATTAATATTACTATTTGCATTTGAAAAAGTTTTATCTGTAAGATCATCTAAAATGCCATATTCTATATTCTGTCTTTCGATACTATCTGTTACTTTTACTTTGCTTTCATCATATTTTATTTCTATATTTTGAAATTTTGGAAGGTTATTTGGAATATCAATATTATCTAGTGATATATTATTAATATTAAAGTTAACTGCTGTTCTTACGGGTGTTTCATTTAAAATCGTTTTTTTCATTATCCTATAGCTCCCTCCAATTCTAAATTAATTAAATTATTCATTTCAGCTGCGTATTCTATTGGTAATTCTTTTGACACACCATATGCAAATCCTCTTACTATCATTGCTTTTGCATCTTCTTCTGATATTCCTCTACTCATTAAATAAAAGATAGTTTTTTCACTAATCTTACCAATACTTGCTTCATGAGAAAATTCAACCTCATCATTTCGTATATCATTTACAGGAATTGTATCTGATACAGAAATATCGTCTAACATTAAAGATTCACAAGATACTACTGCTTTTGAATTTCTTGCATTTTCATTTATTCTGCTAAGTGACCTATATGTACACTTTCCTCCATCCTTTGAAATTGATTTAGCATTTACAACACTTGAAGTATTAGGTGCATTATGAATAACTTTAAAACCATTGTCTAGGTTTTGACCCTTTCCTGCAAATGAAATACCAGTATATTCTGTTTTTGCACCTTCTCCATTTAATATACTCATTGGATATAGCATTGAAATTTTTGATCCAAATGATCCTGTTACCCATTCCATTTTTGCATTTTTTCCAACAATTGCTTTTTTAGTATTTAAATTTAACATATTTTTAGACCAATTTTCAATTGTAGAATATCTAAGGTATGCGTTATCCTTTACATATAGCTCAACACATCCTGCATGTAAATTTACTTTATTATATTTTGGTGCACTACAGCCTTCAATAAAATGCAAACTAGCTCCTTCTTCAACTATTATTAAAGTGTGTTCAAATTGACCTGATTCTGGAGAATTAAGTCTAAAATATGATTGTAATGGAATATCTACTTTTACATTTTTAGGAACATATACAAAAGATCCTCCTGACCATACAGCTCCATGCAAAGCAACAAATTTATGATCATGTATTGGAACGCATTTCATAAAATGCTCTTTTACAAGTTCAGGATACTGCTTTACTGCACTTTCCATATCTGTATATATAACTCCTTGTTTTATAAGCTCTTCTTTCATATTGTGGTATACAACCTCAGAGTCATACTGTGCCCCAACTCCAGCTAAAGATTCTTTCTCTGCCTCTGGAATTCCTAATTTATCAAATGTATCTTTTATATCTTCTGGAACATCATCCCACGAAGTATTTAATTTTGTTTTAGGTCTTACATATGTTGCAATATCATCCATATTAAGTTCTGATATATCAGGTCCCCACGTTGGAAGTTCAAGTTTATTATATACATCAATTGCTTTTAATCTAAACTCTCTCATCCACTCTGGTTCATTTTTTTGCCTTGAGATTTCATCTACAATTTCCTTAGTTAAACCCTTTTTAATTTTAAAATCATAGTTATCTTCATTTTTTATATCATAAATATTTCTATTTATATCATCAAATTTACTCTTTCCCATTAATTTTTAACCTCAGCTCTATATTTTGCATATCCTTCTTCTTCAATTTTCTTAGCAAGTTCTGCTCCTCCAGTTTTTACTATTTTTCCATCTACTAAAATATGCACATAATCAACATCCAAGTTGTGTAATATTTTTGTATTATGAGTTATAATAAGGACAGCATTTTCTTTATTTCTAAACATGTCTATTCCTTTTGATACAGTTTTTATTGCATCAACATCAAGACCTGAATCAGTCTCATCAAGTATTGCAAGTTTAGGATTTAACACAAGCATTTGAAGTATTTCATTTTTCTTTTTTTCTCCACCTGAAAAGCCAACATTTAAATTTCTTTGCATATATTTTGGATTCATCTTTAATTCTTTCATATATTTTATCAACTCAATTTTAAATGCTGTTGCCTTTATATTTTCACCTATTTTTTTACTTTTTGCATACCTTAAAAAATTTGCAACTGATATTCCAGGTATTTCTTCTGGTAATTGAAACGACATAAATACACCTTTTCTTGCAATTTCATCAGTTTTTTCATTTGTTATATCTGTATTATCAAATATAACCTTTCCACTTTTTTTAGTATAAGCTGGATTATTTAAGATAGCATTTGCAGTAGTAGTTTTACCTGAACCATTTGGTCCCATTATAACATGAACTTCACCTTTATTTATATTTAAATTAATACCTTTTAATATTTCTTTATCTTCTGCATTTACATATAGCTCTTCTATTTTTAGTAAATTATTATCCATAACTATCCTCCTATTTTAAAACATATTTTACTTTTGGTTTTCTTTTTTTACATGATCTACATTCTTCTTTATTTAAATCATAACAACAATCAAGGTCTTTTAAATCTAACACTTTATGAACATATTTAGCAAGAGAATTTAATGTATTATCTTCTACAACTAGTTTTATTTTATCTGCTTCACATTTAGCAATTTCCTTTTCTAGTCCTAAAACATCTTTTAAAAATAAATATACAATATCGTAAGCCTCTAGTATTTTTTTTGCTAAATTTTCGCCTTCTTTTGTAAGTTTAATTGGTCCATATGTTTCATATTCTATATATCCATTTTCTTTTAAATTTTTAAGTGCTTTATTTACACTAGGTTTTGTACAAGACATTTTATTTGCAATATCCGTAACACGTATATTTCCATTTTGCTTTTTTAAAACGTACATCGTTTTTAAATATTCCTCTGTTGCCTTTGATATCATAACATTTCTCCTTTTGTTAACCACAGTTAACATTATATTACATTATATATTGTTTGTCAAGTCTAACAAATTTATACAAATAATTACACTTTCAAAGAAAAAGCACTATTTGAATTAAAGTTCAAATAGCACTTTTTTTAAATTCTGTTATTTTTAAAAATATTACATTATCTTAAATTTATCATTTTTTTCTAATAATTTAGCAACATTTTCTCTACTCTTATCTCCACCAATCTCTATTGATTTATATTCATGAGTTAGTGTTTCACCAGTTATGTAATAATGCTTTATTAAATATTTCCCTTCTGAATGATGAATTTTTATTTGTTCATCATCTATTATTATTTCTTTTGGCCCACTAATTAAATCAAATAGTGCCCCATAGCGACCTAATATCAAAAGAATAAAAAAATTAAAACTCCTATTAAGCATAAAATTGTAGAGAATTTTTCACTTTTTGATTTTTTATTTTTTAACATTTTACATTTTATATTCTTTAAAGCAACAAAATACAATTTTCAATTCTTTCACAACCAACACTATTAAATAATTCTAACTTTATATAATGTTTTTATATTGTCTAAATATATTTTAAATATTACATATAGCTCCTACTGTATATATAAATAAATGTTTAATAATTATATTCTCTACTATTTCACCAAATCAATAGTTTCAAGTTCTTTATAACTTGTAGTAAATTTATATAATTAGCTATTTATCTATCTCTTCCTCTGCTATTTTTAATCTTTAATAAATGTTCTATATAAGCAATTAATTCATCTTGTCTTTTTAATTTTTCAGATTCTTCTACATTTTGTACTAATTGACTTATTGCATCTGGCAAATTAGAACATTCATGCCATTCTATATCACTACGGTAACTTTGTTTAGATTTATTCATTTCAATCTGAGCCTGGTTGATAAATGGATATATTATTTCCAAATCTTCATCCTTAATCTGATCCAACGCCTTTGAAAAACTATATTTATCTTTTATACCAGGAAAAGCAACTATTCTATTTGGATTAAAAGCATCCTTATCATATTCCGTAGTAGAATATTCTGTTATACAAATCAAGTCACCATAATCACCTTGAGGATCAGAATATATTCCTGTCCCTTCATGTAATTTTTTTATAGCACTTTCTGATGGATTAAATTCAACTAATATCTCATCTGAAACTATCCCCTTAAGGAACTGTAAGCAACTTAAAGCATCATAGGTCAAAATTTGACCTTCCTCATGATCATAACCATGTTGGAATGCTGTTTCTTCACCCAAAAAACAAAATCCTTCTGAATCAGTTCTATTCATTGAAAATTTATTTGTATTAGTTAATTTCTCACCTGACATTAATTTTAAAAATTCATTAATAGACATATATCTATATAATTTCATATTTCATTCTCCCTCATTTTAAGCAATTTTTCTTTTTTTACTCTGTTAATTTGTTGTTTCTTTTTAATATTAACTGCATAAAAAAAATTTAAATCGTTTAATTGTTCCAAAGACAAACTTTCTTTTTTTATCTCATTGTTTTCGATTTTTGCTTTTAAATCAGATATTGACTTTATTTTTTCTTGTAATTTTAGTATATCTTGATGATTCATAGTTTCAACCCCCATCTTTTTAACTATATAATTATATATACCATAGAACCAAAAAAATGTCAATATTTGAAATGTTCTGACATTCTTTTTATAATCATTAATTATGTTTTCTATATTTAAAATATTTATAGTAATAATTTTTGCAAAAATTTCCCATTTAAGGTCTATTTATTATTCTCCACAAACTGTTTATATTTTTTGGTACTTTTTCAAGGAAAATAGTTTAATAAAAAATAAAGGGCAAATTAAAAAAATGCCCCCGTACAATACAGAGTTTATTCCAAAGTTGCCCAGTATCTATATTCAATAAGTTTCAATTTTTTGGGCCAGTATATTTCAAGACTTTTCATTTTTTTATTTATCTATCTATTTAACTGAACTGTGACCTTTAAATTTTTAATAATTAATTATTAAAGAAAGATGGAAATGCTCTAGGTATTACAACCTTACCTTGTTTTTTATTATCTTTAATACATTTTACTTTATATATTTTTTTATAACTAGACTTAAAATCTTTTTCTAAAATTTTTGAAACATATATAGGTTTTCCATACATTATTGTATCAAAATTTGTTTTTATTTTACCATTTTTATATAAATTAAATAATTCCTCCACAATTTGATCATCCTGTGCTATATTCATTGCTTTTATTTCTTCATCCATTTTATTTTCGATAAATGTAGCTGTAGGTCCAGCTATTAAAGATGTAAGATCTTTGGGAACTGTAGCACTATGAAAGTCTGGTGTAATCATTAAATAATATAACTCTTCATCATCTTCTATTAAGACAGACATAGTAGCTTTATTAATAACACCATATTTCTTTATCAAAATAGCTACAATAATAACCGTTACTCCCATTATTAAAAACATTACAACATATGAAATTATTCCCAATGGTGCTAACACGGCTGGAACAATAGTTCCAATACATACTATTATTAAAGCACTTACAAATTCCTTTACACCACTTAGTCCATTTTTCTCAGCAAATTCTACATCAAAATGATGTATTTTCATATAATCACCCCTTAATATTTTCGTTTGAACGAAAGAAGTATGAATTTTTTGTTAATTTTAATTTAGAAATATCTACCTTAAAAAGGATAATAATTTTTTTCCTGGATTAAGAGGGAAAATTTCCTAATCCTTTTTCTATTGCATTTATCAATATCCCACTATATATAATATCCCATTCAAATACCTTTTAGCTACCAGCATTCAACATATTTAATAACATATCTAAAATTTTTACATAGAAAAGACCTTTATTTCAAGGCTTTTTTAACTACTTTCCACAACAATTTTTATATTTTTTTCCGAACCACATGGGCTTTTGTATTGGGAATTTTGGCAGCTTTTGGGAGCACTTGGCTCGTTAATTCAGCACTTGGTTGCACTTGGGAGCACTCCGTAGCACTCGGCAAACCTCGCAGAACGTATCTAAAAACGTATCTAAAATTTACCATTGTTGAATTTTTTACAATTTTCTAATAATGCTTTGTAAGTGTCCTGTGATATGGTTTTGTCATCTTTGATTTATCTTGACCTAATAGCCAAATGAAATCATTTATATCCATGCGAGAATATTTTCTATCTAATGTTTCATAAATGTAATCAATTACTTTCAATGTATTTGCTCTAATTTCTACTTCTTCTTTAGACCCTTCTTCAATCTCAACTTTACTATCTACTCTATCAGCAAGACTATCACTAAATCCTAGCATTCCATAACATCTCATTACTTGAGGTATTTTATAATCTGCACATCCAATTAGATGAGAATAGTCAACATCAATTTGTTCTTTCTTTTCTCTTACATGAAGTATATCAGAAGTTAATAACTGTGCTCTTTTATAAAATAATACTTCTTCTCCATCATATGTAGATACATCTTTGAAATAATCTAGATTACTAACTATAAATTCAAAAAGTTGACTATCGACATTTAAATCTTTAATAAGTTCATAAAATGATTTTCCACTTTCTTTAAGTAAATTATTCATTTCAACTAAATTACTATATCTATCTTCAAATAGTGGAATAGTTACATTACCTTTTAATAATTCTTTAAATTCATCAGGACTCATTTCAAAATTATTATTTGATTTAAACCTGTTTAGTATTAAATACATTATTGCATAAGATCCATCCATTGTTCCTAAATCCGTTTGGATTTCCCATTTAGGATCTCCCCAAAAACAATAATCTCCTATTGCATGATATATAAATAAGAAATTAACTATACTTTCTACATCCATATCCATTAAACCATATGGATTTGAATCTAGCCAATAAGCAACCGATGAATTTCTAATTTGATCTATCATTTCATCAATCTTGCTATAATTAATTCTCACATTTCCAGAATTATCGCAAACAAATTTATAGCTATAATTTAATCTATCTATTAAATTCATAGTATCAGCTCCTTAATACAGCATACATATATAATATTTTTTATCTTATTCTACCCTCTATGACTTATTTTCTACTTTTTACCGTACTATTTTTTCCTTCTTTTACATTTTTTAAATCCTTTTGAAAATGATTACCCGATACAATGTTTAATTCATCAAATGGTGCAATTTCATTTCCATCAAAATAATTTGCTAATCTCAATGTTGATTTATGAATATTATTTATGTTATGATCAATACTTCTTAAGTCTAGACCTGTATCGACACTTAATTTTTCTTCAACTGAGGCATAATAAAAAACTTGTCGTTCATATTTCACTCTTTTAATAAAATGTGGTTTATCATAACATACTTTAATATCAACGTATGGAAACGGATGATTTGAAATGCTTTCATTCAAAAGCCCTATCATTCCTTGAACTTCTTCTTGAGCGGCTAATTCAAATGGTATTTGAAAAATTTGATCCTCTTGAATTCCACTATCACCATTATTATATATTTTTATTATAGTAATTCTTATATTCTTTGCCTTAGTTAAACCACTATTTCTAACTCTTAAATACAAAAAACCATTAATACTTCTTAAATTAAACGATAATTGTGGTTCCTTATCTTTTATCATTTTAAACTGGTTTATTATTACAATTAAAAGTGATATTCCTGATATAACCACAGCAATTATTTCTACCATATTAAACCCTCCTTGTAAATATTATATCATAAATTATCGTTCTAATCTTTGATATTACTACTTATGAGTAATAAATTACAACTTAAATACTTTTTAGATACGTTTTGTATCTAATTTGAAATCAAAGTTCAAATACACGTTTTTACCCTTATCTTATAAGGTTTTGCAAGGTTTTTGCAATGTATCTAGAACGTATCTAAGACAATGGACAATCTAAAAATTACCCAAAATGTGGAAGCATAGAAAAACCCGCAATCCCTTATTTTATGCGGGTTCGTGGGCTTATTTACCACAACATTGTTTATATTTGCGACCACTGCCACATGTTCGAGTTTTACTAATATTTATACTACTATAAATATTATCTGTATTACTTGTATTTACTCATGTTCCAGTTTTGGAAATATTAGTATTATTTGTATTTATTGTACTAATTTTATCTATCAATATTTTTTATTTGGCGACAAAATGGTGACATTGTCTACATCGTTATTTGTCTTTTATATGTTTTAAATTTTACAATAACATTTATTTTTTGTCTAGAATATTTCTAAATTTTCTGTAAAAACTAATTATTATCTAAATCCTGTTTATTTTGCTGTTGTAATTCAAAAATTGTTTTTTGATTTTCTATTTATGCTCTAAGCTCATCTTCAGTTGGTAAATATATTTTGTATTTTGAAGCAAAATGTTTTCTTGCTACAAATGCGTATCCTTTTCCGTAATTCCATTAAAAATTTTTGCAAATTATTTATTATACTAGATTCATGTTCTGTTTCAGTAAAACTATCATCTAAAGAATATCCTAGAAATTCAGCTATAACTGGATTCTATATCCAATTAGCCAGTTTCTTTCTACTAATGCAATACTTTTATTTTTTAATTATCACATCTACTTTATTATAATATTCTTTATAAAACCATTCTAACCATTTAAAAGCCTCACCTTTGTCAATCATATTTTTAAATTCTTTAAAAGTCACATATTTAGCGTCAGACACCTCACTATCTATAAATTCTAAGTCGTTAATTTGAATATCTTTATTTATAACATAAACATCTCTAAATACATTCACATTTCCTTTTTCTGTATTTGTTTTTAATAATATTAAATCATTATCGTCAACCGAAATCCCTATTTCTTCTTTTAATTCTCTTTTTACACCGTCCATACTATTTTCTCCTGATTGCACAAGTCCACCTGTTGGTTCCCACATATTTCCATCTTTTTTGGTTGCTTTTCTTTTAGTTAGTAATATTTCATTATTCGAATTTATTATCCAACATTGTATTGCTAATATGTATTCATTGGAAGATGTTATTTCTCCTTCTTTTCTTTCTATTATTCTTCCTGTTTTATTTCTATTATCATCATAAATATCTAATTTTTCATACATAATCATTTTCTCCTATACATCAATAATTTCTTTCATCATATGTTCTTCAAACTTATAATGTTTGTTGCATAATGCTTTTATTCTAGGTCTATGTGTAACTATTACATAAGTTTTATTTTTTAAATATTTCTCTATCATATTTGTTATCTTTTCTTCAGATAATGTATCTAAATTTGATGTGGGCTCATCAAAAAAATATAATTCTTTATCTATCAATATTCCTCTAATTAAATTTAATCTTTGTTTCTGACCTGCTGATAATTTTATTCCTTTTTCTCCTACTAATGTGTCTAATCCGTTTGGAAGTTCTTTATACCATCTCATTAATCCAGCTTCTTCTAACAGTTGCATAATTTTTTCTTCTGGTATATCTTTTCCTAAACATAAATTATCTCTTATACTTAAATCAAATAATTCTACCTCTTGAGATACAAAAACTAAATCCAATCTATAATTATTACGTATTTTATTATCTATAAGTAATTCTCCATTTTCAAGTGGATATAATCCTGATAAAATGTTCATTGTAGTTGTTTTGCCTTGACCAGACTCGCCTACTATACTAATTTTATCACCTTTATTTAATATAAATTCTGGTATTTTTATCTTCTGACCATCCTTTATATACGAAAATATAACATTTCTTAATTTAACACTATTAAAATCATTTAATAATGTAACTTCTTTACTATCTTTGAAATATTCATCTAATTGTTTTTTGGATGTTTTAAATCTTTCTGTCATATCAATTAGTCTTACCAAACTATTCAAATTAGAATATAGTTTTCCAATTGCAGATAAATAAAATAATAAATAAGGTAATCCATCTACACCTTTAGATACCATAATAATTGTACTTATAATTACCACTAAATAAAGAAAATCCATTAAACCTGTAAATATTCCATTTGCATTCGACCTTTTTATTTCAGTCACTTTCAATTTTTCTAAATATTCATCTGAATTTTGTGTTATTTTATCATTGCAAAATTTTGAAATGTTTAATTTTCTAACTGCAATTATGTTTTGTATAAAATCAATAAATGTTGCATTATATTTTGATTCTGCTTCATTTGCCTTCTTTTGATATTTTTGCTTATTTTTTATCATTATATATTTTAAATATACAGCTAATGCAGATATTATTATACATATTAAACCTGTTAATACAGATTGTTTACACACCATTATTAATATTGACGTACCACCAATAATTAATGGAATAACACTTATTTCAAATTGCCAAGTCATTTCAAAAAAATAAAACGATAAATTAGTAATTAATTTGTGTATGTAACCTGTATGGGTATTTGAAATCTGTTCCATTGTCATTGATTGTAATTTATTAAAATAATATTTTTGTATTTCAACTTGTACTTTCTGATTATTCATATTATCAATATATGATGCAATTTTTCCTGCAATAAGCATTATTATATGAGTTATTGCAATACATACTGCTAATTTAACAAGTTTATCCATTGATAATGGGCTTGTGCCAAAATACGATAAAGCAAATGCTTCTCCATAATCAGCTATTGAATATAATGTATTAAATATTATTGAATATATAAATAATTTTTTTGCTACAACTTTTATTAGTTCCTTCATTATCTTTCTCCTCTTTGCCTTATATACCAATCATCAATTTCTTTCTCTTTACTTATATGCTTTATATTCTTTTTTTCATATATTTGAGTTGCTCGTACTAAAATATTTTCTCCTTTATAAAATTCACGAGTTATAATTGCGGTTGGATAATCGCTTTTTAATTTTCTTATATATTCTTTTATGTGTTCTTCCATATTATTTTTATCAGAATAATCATTTATCATGAAAATTTTAGAATCCAATTCTTTTTCCATTTATTTTCCTCCATAACACCTTTGAGTTTTTATGTATATTTGCAAAAATCTAAATATCATAATTCATCATATTTTTAATCTAATTATAAATCATATATATAAAATACTTCTTTATATGCAACACCCATTTTATAAAAATCGTCCTCATAAGTTGATAATTTACCACCCCATTTTTCATATACAGCTCTTGCTTTCTGATTATCTTTTAATACTCCAATTACATATTTACTTGCTCCATTTTTTCTTGCCCAATCTTCAAACATTTTCTTAAAATTACTACCTATTCCTTTTTCTTGAAAATCTGGATCTATATATAATCCAATTAAATCTGCATATTCTAAATTAAAATGTTCATAATTTGAATTAATAGAACCACACATTATTCCAATAATTTTGCCTTTATATTCTGCTACAAGGGCAATGTTTTTATTATCATTACATATTTTTTGATTAAAATTCTTTTCCTTCTCTTCAACATTTTTTTCTTTTTCTAAAAAAACCTCTTCTGGAAAAATATTTATATATGCGCTTCTCCATACCTTATTTACAAATTTAAACCATTTAGTCGCATCTGTTTGATTTACTTTTCTTATTTTTATATCACTATTCATATTTTTAACTCCTATTTGTTTTTTATATTTTGTTTACTATAATATTCAACTCCTGAATAAGATCCATCAAAATTTTTTCTTCTATTTTCAATATATCCATCCTTTATAAAACCTGCCTTTGTTAGTACTTTAGATGAAGCTTTATTATATCCATTTGACCAACATCTTGATGAGTTAATTTTTTAGTTTTTAAATCAATCAACACAAAACATTTTAATATATAATTGTAAAATACCAAATCTATATAATAATCTTCTTTTTCTGTATGAATATGTTGTTGTCTTGCAACAAAAGCATATCCTTTTCCGTAATTCCATTAAAAATTTTTGCAAATTATTTATTATACTAGATTCAGGTTCTGTTTCAGTAAAACTATAATCTAAAGAATATCCTAAAAATTCAGCTATAACAGGATTTTTTACAAATTCTAATTTATTCATTAAATATTGATTTTCATTTACTTTCTTCATTTCATCTATTACAGGTTCTTTAATTTGAGATTTTAATAATCTATAATAATATTGTGATGAAATATTTCTTTATAAAGTTCTTACACTCCATGTTTGCCCTATCGCTTCATTTTCATACCATTCTCTTGCTTCTTTATCAAGTACTTGTAGTAATGTTCTATAATGACTCCAAGAAAGTAAAATATTAGATTTTGCATTCAGTGAATGCAAAATGTTTGGAAAATTTTTATAAAATTGTAAAAAATAATATAAATTTCTGTTTTCAAATCCTTTTCCATATTCTTCTTTCAACTCTTTTGATAGTTTTTTTATAATTTCTGTACCATAATTTGCCCTATCTTGTCCTTTTAATTCTTCTTCAGCTATTCTATATCCAATTAGCCAATTTCTCTCTATTAATGCAAGATTAACAGACTGAAAAGCATAATCTTTAGCTGAATCAATTATTGAACAAACATCATTTAAAACATTATCTGTTTTAGAATATTTTATAATTGATGTGTTATTTTTATCTATTTTTTCTAAATCCATTAATTTTATACCTCCATCTTTAATAATTTAGTAATTGTATATATCTAACTTATATTTTTTTGATTGTATTAATTACTTAAGACCTTACTTTTTCTCGTATATTATGGCATTTTTACGAGTAATTGTAAATCTATTTACTTTTTTCTTCAACTATGTGATTACTATTATTATTTACCATTAATGAAATATTCCTAGGATAAATAATGTATTCATTCAATTTACTAATTTCTACCCAATTACTATTTAATTTTTAAAAAAGATTTTATTTTATTAATGAATTTTCTAAAAAATGTTTCTTTATACACAAGCATTTCTTTTACTTCTTCATTTTCTTTAATATCATTTTCATAACTTCTTTTCTTAAAGATATTTTCAACATCATACATTGATTTCTTTTGTTCTTCTAATATTTGTCTATCATAATTTTGCTTTCTTATTATTTTATCTTTCTGTTCATCAGTAGCCCAATAATCTCTAAATAATAATCCAATAATAGCTTTTGTTCTTTTTGATACATTTTGCTCATCTAATGTTTTTTCAGGATCATAGTCAAAATTATATTCTTTATTTGAATTTACTTCAAATACTTCAATTCTATTTTTAGGTATTTTTTCATAATCTTCTCTAGATATATATTTTAATATTCCTAATACTTCACTATAAGCATTTGCATATTCAGCACTTACCATTTTATCCTCCTATAATTCTTGACTGTCTTTTGTTTTATATAAATTTCTTACTTGCTGATTTATATCTCTTTCTGTTTCATCCATTAAAATAGTATCAGACATTTCATTAATAGTTTCTTTTCCAAGTTTTTGAGTATTTACAATTGGTTTATTATTTAGTATTTCCCTATTTTCAGCTTCAAAATATGGCACCTGTGAATCAAAGAAATTTTCAACATAATTCTCATCTATATTCTCGATTCCTTCTATACCTATTAATGCTTTTCCTTCTTCATCATACTCATATACATCAGTTATCTGTCCTTTATCAAAATTTTCTATTGTAGTTCCCTTACTGTTTTTAGTTATTTTTAAAGTTAACTTTCCATCTGCAATTCTATAATACATTTCATTACCATTTTTATCTTTTTGATAAAAATATTGTTCTTTTTCACCAGTTACTTTATTATCTCTAATCATTTCTTTTCTTTGTTTTTCTAAGTCTGTTCCTATACCTTCTGAAGTTTCACTAAATTTATATTCTCCATCTTCATTTATAAGTTCTCCATTAGTTGTTATTGTTCTCTTTCCTGTTTCTTTTTCAAATTGTTCTTCTATTGTCCTATTTCCTATTTCTTTTCCTGAATAATCTGTCAAAATTTGTTGTTGTCGTTCAATAACTTTTTTTTCATTTTCTTCTACAGAGTATCCAGGTTGTCCAATATTTTCTTTTTCTTTATCCATCCCTAATTCTTTTTTTGCATATTCGTACTGTCTTTGTGCTGATTCAAGTTTTATGCTAAATTCATCTACTTTTTCTTGATTTCCTTGTAATCTATACATTTCAACTGCATTTTTAAATTTAGAAACTTCATCTCTAGAATAGATAACCTCTGATTCTTTATCTTGTTTTTCTCTACTTTGTTTTATTTCTTGTAGCCCTTTACTTCTTTCAAACTTATCTATTTTCCCTTCTAAATTCTGTACTAAAAGATTTATATCTTTTAATGTCAAATCATATCCCTTTGCCGAATTGATTAACGAATTATATTCTTGGACTAACTCCGATTCTTTTAACCTTTTTTTTGCTTTTTCTATTTCACTATCTGGATTATTCTCTCTTATTTCATCTATCTTTCTTCTAGTTTCTGTAATTTTCTTCATTATGTCCATTCTATAAGTTTTATACTTATTTTCATTATCTTTAGCCTTACTAATCATTTCTTCTTTATGCTTTTCATTTAAATAATCCAATACTTCTTTAAATTCCTTTTCATCACAAAGTCCTTTTTTTATAATTTCTTCTTTTTTACTCTCTAAAGATTTTCTAATTATTTCTGAGAAATTACCTTTTTCTTTTGCATTAACACTTAATACTTCTGTATCTCTTTCCATTTCTTTATTCATAACATTAAAAGAACTTGGTCTTAATAATATTTCTGCTTCTGATTCACCATACATACCTTCAAAGCCATTAATCGCATCCATTGGAATATAATGGGTTCCTTTAGGCAAATTTATTTGATACAATCTTCCTTTTGAAAAATTATTTTCTGCCACACTACGATCTAAAGAAGTTGAAACAAAAGAACTATATTCTATATTATCTGATGAATTTTTAGTTGTTGCACCTCTGTATACTGTAATACTTTCATCTAGTGCTGGAAATTTTTCAAATAATTTATCAATTTTATATAAATTATCTATAAATTCTTTTCCTATATGTTCTTTTTCTATATTCCCCCTTGTTTTTAATTCCCCATTTCCTAAAAAAGAATTTAAAAACTCGTAACCTTCTTCTTTATAATACTTAAGTAGTTCAAAATCCTCTTTTTCTAATGTATGTTTCCCATTCATTCTAGTAAACATTGTATTTTTTACATACGATGACATATCAAGATTTTTTTCACTACCAAATACTTTTGAACTAATGCTTTTTATTTTTTCTGTTAATTCATCTTCTTTATATAATTCTGTATTTCCATTTTTTCCCCCTATATATACTTGATCAAAATCCAAAAGGCTAACTTCTTTTCCACTAATTTGTACTATTTGCTTATCTGTTTCTTTTTTTTGTATCTTTCCTGATTTTTCAGCTAACATTATACCAATATTACACGACAAATCTTCAATTACGCTTTCTAATTCACTTTTGCTACTTGCAGTAATACACATATTACTGTTTAAAATCTTATCTGTATATGGTGCTAAATTCAAAAAATATTTGCCATCCTTTTCATATAATTCCATTGCTATATCATCAAAAAAGCCATTACTAAATTCTTCAAATTTTTTCTTTATATCAGCATCTTTAATTGTTCTATTTTTTCTTTCTAGGTTTATATCCATATTTTATTCCCTTTCAAAAACTTTATCATTAGGTTTATTAATTATATCTATATCATCTGTACTAGTATTCTTCATTTCAGTACATTTTTCAGTTACAAGTTTTTGTAACATTGTGTAATCTTTTTCTTGTACTTTATAAAAAGCTTTTATCATTTCTTCATCGTTTACTAAACTTATTACTGGCGGAATTATATTTTTAGACATTAACATACTATTTAATAAACACAATGCTGTTCTTTTATTTCCATCTTCATACGGTTGTATAAACATAAAATCAGCATAAATTTTTGTTACACCTTTAATATATTCCTCCGTACTTTGTTCTTTATTATATAAAATATCATACTCTTTTTGCAATTCTTCCATAGCCTGAGGAATTTCCTCAAATGGTATAGTTTGAATTACTGGTCTTTTACTTATTCCTGTTTCTGACCCCAATGTAACTGCCTTTTGTCTGTAATCTTCCCCTATTTTAGTAGTTCCTATCGAATTTTTCAATTCACTTCTAATTGATTTACAAATTTCTTCAATATTGATAGGCTGTTGAGATTTCTGACTTATAAAAGGAATTAATGTCATTCTTGATATATCTTCTATTTCTTTTATACTTTGATATTCTGCAACTCCTTTTTCTAATAGTCTATGTACATTATTATGAGCAATAAAAGTATTTTCAGTATGTTCAGAGATTTCTTTTCTTAACATTTCTCTTGTTTTTTTTACATATACATCCTCTAATACATTACTTTTCATTATTTTTTTATAGTGAAAAGAATTAATAAATTTTTTAACTATATTTTTTTCATTTTCATAATTATATTTAAATTCTTCTTCCAAATAAATAGTATCATATCTAATCCCATTATGCATACTACTGTAAGTAAATTCTTTCCATTCTTCGTAATCATCATTTGAAGTAATATTTAATGAATTTCCAAACAAAGCATTTATTGTATTTTCATCAAACTTTAAATCACTATTTGAGTCAATTTGTCTATGTAATTTTTCTGATTCTTTTCTATATTTTGGAATTGATTCAAAATTTGTATCCATATATTTATGTAATAACAACATCCTATCAATATCCATTTGAGATATAAGTATTTTCTTTATATATTCTTCTAATGGATTAACTCTTAATTCTTGAGATAAATCTGTTCCCTTAAAAAACAGTTTTTTTATTGCATCTATACCATTTGCTTCAATATCTTTATATAACTTTTCGGATATTGTTTTTATATCTTTTATTTCCATGCTCTTTCCTTTTCAATCTTATTTTAAAAATGATAATTCTTTATTTTCATAACATCTGCTATTAAAAATTATAACAAAATAACAAATAATTAACAACTAATTATCCATTTTTTTGTTAAATTTTAATTATATTCTATATTGAAATTTTATATTCTATAATTTCCTCAATAATATCTAAATTTATTGCATTTTCATAAGAATCCGTTACATTTTTTCTTGTTTCATCAGTGCTTAAAATATAATAATTTTCTGTAGTTTCTATATCTTTATGTCCTAGCACATCTGCAACATCTCGTATTTCTACTCCATTTCTTAAAATTGTAGTTGCATAACTTCCTCTCAAATCATAAAATCTGCAATTTTCTATGCCTAACTCATCATGAATTATTTTATATGGATATTTTATAATATCTGTACCGCAATATTTGCCATTATCTTTAGTAAAAATCATATTAGCAGGTTTTATTGATAAAATATTTGATTGATTTTCTACGATTTGATATTCCAAAACTTTTCCATATTGATTTTTTACTTCTTCTAAATGATAATACTTATAATCCTTACCATATAAAAGTCTTAATTCCATTTGTTTATTTTTAAAATTAACTAAAGCTTTCATAAGTGTTGGACTAATATGAATTTGTCTTTCTCCACTTTTAGT
>ULMK01052995.1_pt1 | contig 43826 bp, 40 predicted proteins | sample 1951621 | NCBI WGS metagenome assembly ULMK01 (sample SAMEA4835547, study PRJEB28245) | human gut metagenome | biome: gut microbiome; material: fecal sample | place: Denmark | collected 2008
CGGAGATGGTCCTGAAGGAAGAAAAGGCAGGACCGTCCCCAAAAAAGAAAGAAGGGGTTTTTATGAAAAAATTATTTACGTCAGAAAGCGTAACAGAAGGTCATCCAGACAAATTATGCGATTACATATCAGATAGTATATTAGATAGTTATTTGGAAAAGGACAAAAATGCAAGAGTAGCATGCGAAACTGTAGCTGGTAAGGGAGAAATTTTAGTAACAGGAGAAATAACATCAAAGGCTGATGGAATTGATATTGAAAAGATTGTACGAAATGCAATAAAGGAAATTGGATATGATAATGCTGATTTAGATATTGATTATAGGACATGCAAAGTTCATCTAAATATATCAAAACAATCTCCAGATATAGCATTAGGTGTAAATGAATCTTTAGAGCAAAAAGAGGGACAAGATGTGATATCAGAAGGTGCCGGAGATCAAGGTATTATGTTTGGTTTCGCTTGTGATGAAACAAAAGAGCTAATGCCATTGCCAATTTCACTTGCACATAAACTTGCAGAAAGATTATCTTATGTAAGAAAAAATGAAATAATTAATTATATTAGACCAGACGGAAAAGTACAAGTTACTGTTGAATACGACGATGATGTTCCTAAAAGAGTTGACACAATAGTAATTTCTACTCAACACAATGAGGATACTGATTTAAATAAACTAAAACAAGATATAAAAACAGAAGTAATAAATAAAATTGTGCCAAAAGAGCTATTAGACGAAAATACAAAATATTATATAAATCCAACAGGAAGATTTGTAATAGGCGGACCTTTAGGAGATAGCGGATTAACAGGCAGAAAAATAATAGTAGACACATATGGCGGATATGCACGCCACGGAGGAGGTGCATTTTCTGGAAAAGATGCAACAAAAGTAGATAGATCAGCTTCTTATATGGCAAGATTTTTGGCAAAAAATATAGTAGCAAATAAATTAGCAAAAAAATGTGAAATACAATTATCGTATGCAATTGGAGTAGCAAAACCAATATCAATATATGTAAATACATTTGGAACAAATAGCATACCAGAAGAAGAAATATCTCAAAAAATTTACAACGAATTTGACTTAACACCACGAGGAATAATAAATTACTTAAATTTACAGCAACCAATTTATAAAAAAACTACGAACTATGGCCACTTTGGTAAAGAATATTTGCCATGGGAAAAGATAGTAAAATTTGGAGAATAGCCATAAGAACAAAGTTCACATAAAAATAAAAAAATAGTATTGAAATTTAAAAACAAAGGTGATATAATCGAAACATCTTAATAATAAAAATGTTGATTAGGACATAGTTAAATAAATGTATATACACAGAGAGCTTGGAAAAGGTGAGAGCCAAGTTATGAAAGTATTTAATTCCTACCTATGAATGAAATAGCAAACTATTTCCGGCTAAAACCGTTAAAATATATAAAGTTAAAAAGAGGATGGTACCGTGCAAAGCACGCCTTGTAAACCATCTTCTTTTTGTTTTTATATAAACAAACATATGGTAAAATCAACATAAATTTTGAAAGGAGAGTTATTTATGAGAGTATCAAAAATGGGAATGAAAAATGTAAAATTAAGTAATTTGGATGAAATGTATCCAGTACAGGATATATTACTGCAAACAAATCAAGTTAAACAATATGGAAGTGGAGTTTATGCATATGATAATGTTCCGCTAAAAGTTCAAGATAATATAGAAGAAATAATAAAAAGAAATTTCAATAAAGCTGATTTTATAGAAGTTCAAATGCCTTTATTACAACAAGATGAGTTATGGAAAAGATCAGGTAGATATGATAAATATATAGAAGAAGGTGTTATGATGCTTTCTAAAACAGATAAAGGAATATACTGTTTAGCTCCAACTGCAGAAGAAGCAATAACAACATTTGTTGAAAATAGAATAACATCACATAAACAATTACCAGTTGGGTTTTATCAAATAGGACCAAAATTCAGAAATGAAATTAGAAATAGAGGATATTTATTAAGAGGAAGAGAATTCTTAATGTTTGATTTATATACATTTGATAAAGATGAAATTGGAATGATGGAATCTTACAAAAAAATAAGAGAAACATATTTTAAAGCTTTTAACGAAATTGGATTAGATATAGTTGCTGTTGCAGCTGATAATGGTTCAATGGGAGGAAAAAATTCAGAAGAAATAATGGCAATTTCTACAATTGGAGAGGATACAATATTATTTGATGAAGAAACTAAACAAGGATTAAATGTAGAAGTGCTTGAAAAAGATAATGCAGAAGAATATTTAAAAGAAAATTATGGTATAAATGATGTAAAGAAACTAAAAGAAAAGAAAGCTTGCGAATTAGGTCATATATTTGCATTAGGAACAAAATACACAGAATCAATGAATATTAATTTTATAGATAATGAAAACAATAGTAAACCATTTTATATGGGATGTTACGGAATTGGAGTAAGTAGAGTTTTAGGTCTTATTTACGAAAATAATGCAATAAAAGAGAATGAGAAAGTAGTAGGAGTATCACTACCATTATCAGTAACACCTTATTATTTGTATATAATAAGTAATGACAAGAAAAAAGAATCAGCAGAGGAATTGTATTCTAAATTTAATGATAAAGATATTGAAGTTATTATAGATGATGTAAAAGGTTCAATAGGTGAAAAAATAAGAAATGCTAAAGTATTGGGAATTCCATATATAGCAATAATGGGAAATAATACAGAGGATGGATATGTTGAGATAGAAAGAACAAGAGATGGAGCTAAAAAGACTGTTAAAGTTGATGAATTATTAGATTTAGTTGAAAAAATGAAAAAAGAAAAGAAAGATATAGAATTTTAAAGTTAATTGTAAAAATAAATGCAATTTTATATATAAAGTTGCATTTATTTTTTTGCTCCAATTGCTTAAATTTATCATTTAATACAGAATAAATTAATTCAATAGTTCTAATTATAAAATCTTTCGACACGACTGTCGAACTTTGACACACGATTTATCTTGCAAAATCGATAAAAATGAAATAAAATATCAAATGCAGTAAGCTTACGCTCAAAAGACATTTTATTTATAGTGTCATTCAAAAAATTATTTCAGAGCTAAATTAAAAGCTAAAATTAATTATTTCAAAGGAATTTATATCTTAATAATTCCAAACATAAAAATCAAAAATAATTAAACTTGAAACAAAGAATAAAAATAAAATTTTAAAAGATTCATTAAAAGTTAAAAATATGCAAAAAAACTCAAATAGGAGGACGTAGTGCATTGTTTGCATATTCAATGCATAAAGAATGTGAATGAATAAAAAAACAGAAAATGAGAATAAAACAAAAGAAAATATAAAAGAATCAAAAGATGCAAATATAAATAAAAGCAATACAATAGAAAATTCACAAAATAATGAAAAGCAAGAGCTATTAGATATAAAAAACGACTATGTATTCAAACGAACATTTGGATATAAAGGTGACGAAGAAGTAACAAAAGTACTTTTACGAGATATTCTAGGAATGAAAGTAAACGAAATAGATTTAGATGTAAATCCAATAACAGAAAAAGAGCTGATGGACGATAAATTAGGAATAATGGATATAGCATCAGTAGTAAACGATAATGTTCAAGTAGATATAGAGATGCAGGTAGTAAATAAAAATAATATAGAAAAGCGAATAATGTATTATTGGAACGCATATTATCAAAAATCAATAAGCAAAGGAGATGATTATGGAGAGCTAAAAAGAACTATAATAATATTAATAGCAGATTTTGAAATAAAGGGAATAGAGCAAGCAAAAAAATACTTTACAGAATGGGAGATAAGAGAAAAAGACTACTCGGAGTTAATATTGACAGATGTGTTAAAAATTTGTATAATTGAATTACCAAAGTACATAAAATATAAAGTAAACAACCCAAATTTAAATCTTTGGACAGAATTTTTAGAGAATCCAGAGGTGATAAATATGTCAGAAAAAGATATAGAAAACGAAAAAGATGAAAGCATAAAAACAACAAAAAAAGCAATAAAGCAAGCTAAAGATACATTAGAGCAAATAAGTAAAGATAAACACGAGCAAGAGCTAGCAAGATTACGAAAAAAATACATAATGGACCAAAACGCAATTCAAGAATACGGATATTGCCAAGGTGTTGAAGATGGTAAACGAGATGGAATTGAAATCGGAAAAAATGATGGTATACAATTTGAAAAAATAGAAACAGCCAAGAAAATGTTAGCAAAAAAAATGCCAATAGATGTAATAATAGAAATAACAGGTTTATCAAAAGAAGAAATCGAAGACATAAAAAAGTTATAAAAAACTAAAGCAATCTAAAAATGCTCTATTACAATAATGGAGCATTTTTTTGATGTATCAAAATAATAAATTTATGTATCACCCCAAATAAAAAATTTGCTAATTTCCAAAAATTACTACACAAACGCAAAAAAGTATGATAAAATAACATAGATTTGTATTTTTGAAATACACAAAGAAAAGAGATTAGAAAAAAGGAGGAATTAGCATGTCAGGACATAGCAAATGGCATAACATACAAGCCAAAAAAGGTAAAGCTGATGCAGCAAGAGGAAAAATATTTACAAAATTAGGAAGAGAATTATTAATAGCAGTAAAAGCAGGTGGTCCAGATCCAGCAGGTAATTCCAAATTAAAAGATGTAATAGCAAAATGTAAAGCAGCAAATATGCCAAATGACACAATAAACAATGCAATAAAAAAAGCAGCAGGAGCAACAGATAGTGCAAATTATGAAGAAATGATATATGAAGGATATGGTACAAACGGAGTTGCTGTAATAGTAGAAGCAAGTACAGACAATAAAAACAGAACTGCAGCAGATGTACGTCATGTATTCGACAAAGCAGGTGGAAATTTAGGGACATCAGGATGTGTATCATACCTATTCAATAAAAAAGGTGTAATAGTAATAGATAAAACAACATCACCACTATCAGAAGATGAATTAATGATGACATCTCTAGAAGCAGGAGCAGAAGATTTTTCTGCAGATGACGAAGTATACGAAATAACAACAGATCCATCAGATTTTTCATCAGTAAGAGAAAAATTAGAAGAGCAAGGATTTGAATTCTTAGAAGCAGAAGTAAGAATGGTACCAACAACAACAGTTGAATTAGACGAAAAATCAGCTGAAAAAATGCAAAGATTATTAGATAATTTAGATGACCTAGATGATGTGTTAAATGTATATCACAACTGGGCAGAATAAAATAGAGTTCTAAATATAAAAAAAAAGCATACTATATTAATATAGTATGCTTTTTTTGCGTCATCAATTGTAAAAAGGTGTCAAAAGGGACGGAGCTTTTTGACACACTTCTGTTTCAGATTGAAAGAAATCAGGACCGTCCCTCGAAAATAACGTCCTAGAAAAAATAGGAGGAATATTTTATGGAATATATTCTAAAATGTTTACCCACACAACTCGCAAAACTAATTTTGGAGCATAACATTCAGAAATTAGAAGAAATTAGAATAAGAGCTAATAAACCAGTAATTTTAAAATTAGGGCAAGTTGAAATAGTTTTGAATTACACAATAACAACAAATGAAATTATTGGAACTTTGCAAAATATTTGTAATAATTCAATTTATACATATCAAAATCAAATTTCCAATGGATTTATAACTTTGCCAGGTGGAAATAGAGTTGGAATTGCTGGAAATGTTGTGATTAAAGATGGACAAGTATCAAATATAAGCTATATATATTCATTAAATTTTAGAATATCACATCAAATAAATGGTGCAAGTGATAATATTTTAAAATATGTATTGGATACAGAAAATAATACAATATTTAACACACTAATAGTATCACCACCAGGAGCGGGAAAAACTACAATGATTCGTGATTTAGCTAAACGAATAAGCAATGGAATAAATGAGATTAATTTTAGAGGTTTAGATGTTTCTATAATAGACGAAAGAGGTGAAATAGCAGCAATGACCAAAGGTATTACATTCAATGATGTAGGAATTAGAACAGATGTATTAGATAATGTTCCAAAATCAATAGGAATAAGAATGGCAGTTAGGTCAATGGCTCCAAAAGTAATAATAGCAGATGAAATTGGAAATAAAGATGATGTAAATATTATAAATTATGCAATATGTTCTGGTGTAAAATGTATATTTACAGCACATGGTAGTAATATGGAAGATTTGCTAAAAAACAACGAAATAAATAAAATAATAAATTTACAACTATTTAGTAAAATAATATTTTTAGATGAAAAACAAAAAGGAAAAATAAAAAATGTAGTAAATATACAAAATTAAAGTTCTAATAAAATAGAAAATGAATATATATAAAACTAGGGAGATTTATAAATGTTAGTATTAAAAATCGTAATGCTTTTTGCAGTATTTGGGACAATCTCTACAATAGGAGTAAAAATTTCAAATAGGTATACTGAAAGAGCAAATAATTTAAAACAAATAAAAAAAGCATTAAATATATTTGAAACAAAAATAATGTATACATATGAACCAATACCAGATGTATTTTTAGAAATATCTAAAAAAATAAAAGGTGATGTTGGAAAATTATTTTGGGATGCAAGCAGAAATATGTCTTTAGATTTTGCAGGAGATGCGTGGGAGAAAAGTTTAAATAATTCAAATATAATGTTACTAGAAGATGATAAAGAAGCTTTAAGGTCTCTTGGAAAATTATTAGGTAGTACAGACATTGATGGTCAACTAAGTCAAATAAGACTTGTAAATGGATTTTTAAACGAGCAAATAAAAGAAGCAATTGAGCAAAAAAATAAAAATGAAACTATGTATAAAAAATTAGGAATAATAGTTGGTTTAGCAGTTGTAATTGTACTGGTATAAAATTCGAACAATTAAACAGAAATAAATCTTTACAAAATTACAAGAAAGGGTCAACTTATGAATGTAGATTTATTATTTAAAATTGCAGCAATAGGAATATTGGTTGCAGTATTACATCAAGTGTTGGTAAGAGCTGGAAGAGAAGATCAAGCAATGATGACAACTCTTGCAGGAGTTATTATAGTTCTTACAATAATAATAAAAGAAATAAGTAATTTATTTACAACTGTAAGAACAATTTTTAATTTATAAGCAAGGAGAAATTATGGACATTGTAAAATTAATAGGAATAGGCTTAATTGCTTTAGTAATTATAATAATAGTAAAACAGTACAAGCCAGAATTTGCAATATACGTTTCTTTAGCAGCAGGTATATTAATTTTAGGAATGACTTTTGACACAATTTCTCAAATTGTTGGTGTTATAAATGATTATACAAATAAAGCTTCAATAAATAATAAATTTGTTATAGTACTACTAAAAATAACAGGAATAGCAATACTTGCAGAATTTGCAACAAGCATTTGTAAAGATGCAGGAGAAAGTGCAATTGCAACTAAAATTGATATTGGAAGTAAAGTATTAATAGTATCTGCATCAATACCAATAATATCAAGCTTATTAGAAGTAATATTAAAAGTATTACCATAATTGATTCTTATAGTATAAAAGGGAGTTCAAATGAAAAAATATAAAATATTTATAATAATTATATTTGTATTTTTACTATGTGCTCAAATTGTACAAGCAGAAGAAAAAAACGAAGTAATGGATAATCAAAAAGATGCAGTTCGGAGTGACAGATTTTATAGAACAATCTGAAAAATACACTTCAGGAACATTTGAAAATTTAGATATAAACGAAATACTATCATCAGCAATATCTGGAAAAATAGATAATACAAAATTATGGACAGGCACATTAAAAATATTTGGAAAAGAGCTACAAAATGCAATCACAATATTAGGAAGTATTATATTAATTATAATAATAAATAGTATACTAAATTGCATAACCGAAGGACTAGAAAACAAAAGCATTTCTCAAATAGCATTTTATGTGCAATACATATTAATAGTAACAATTGTGCTAACAAATTTTTCAGACATAATAAGTTTAATAAAAGAATCAATACAAAATATGACAAGCTTTACAAATTTATTAATCCCAATAATGATGACACTAATAATAACAACAGGAAGTGTAACAACAGCTACAATAATTCAACCAATACTAGTATTTATGATATCACTAATAGGAAATTTTATAAACAATATAGCAATACCAATAGTACTAGTATCAACAGCTCTAGGAATAGTATCAAAAATATCAAATAAAGTACAAATAGACAGATTAGCCAAAAGACTCAAATCAAGTACAATATGGATTATAGGAGTAATTTTAACATTATTTGTAACACTAGTATCAGTTGATGGAACACTAAGCAGTAGTGTAGATGCAGTAACTTCAAAAACCGCCAAAGCAGCAGTATCAAACCTAATACCAGTAGTTGGCAAAATACTAGGCGATGCAGTAGACTCAGTAATAGGTTGCAGTAGTATACTAAAAAATGCAGTAGGAATAGTAGGTGTAATAATAATACTAGCAATATCAATAGGTCCAATAATAAAACTACTGCTATTTATGGCAATTTACTACATAGGAGCAGCAATATGTGAACCAATAGCAGACGAAAAAGTAGTAAAACTATTAGACACAATGGGAGACACATTTAAAATTCTACTAGGACTAATGTTCAGTATGTCAACAATGATAATAATAGGAACAACACTAATAGTAAAAATATCAAATTCTGGAAGTATAACATAATAAATATAAGGAGTATAAAATTATGCTAGAATGGTTTAGATCATGGGCCACAGGAATTGTAATTGCAGTAATAATAGCGACAATAATTGAAATGATACTACCAAATAGTACATCAAAAAAATACATAAAAATAATCATAGGAATTTTTATAGTATACACAGTCATAAGCCCAGTCATAGGCAGTTTTAAAGGTGAAGATTTGAATAATTACATAAAAGTTGAAAACTATATACAAAGTAGCAGTAATGCACTTCAAACAAACGAGGTATCAGATAATGCACAAAGTTCAATAAAAAAAATTTATGCTCAAAATTTACAAAATGATTTAAAAATAAAATTAAAAGAAAAAGGCTACATTTCAAATAATATTAATATATCAATATCAAATGATGATAAATATAATATAGAAAGAATCGATATAAAGGTTGATGAAAAAGTTACAAATTCTAATCAAGATGAAAAGCAAGTAAAAACTATTGTAGATAATATTAAAGCAATAAAAATAAAAGTAAAAAAAGATGATTCGCAAAATAATGCCATAATTACAGAAAATGACAAAAATGAAATTAAAGAATACATAAAGCAAATTTATCAAATAGATTTAAATAATATAAATGTTTCTTAATTTGGAGGTGAGAAAAATTAAATGTTTAAAGAAAAATTTGGAAACTTGAAAAATTCTTTAATAAAAAGTGAAAAAAAAGATGGTAAAAAAAGTGTCGAAAATTTAATATTATTAGCAATATTACTAATTATTGTTATTGTGGCAATTAATTATATTTGGAAAGATAATGGAAAAGCAAAAAAAGATAATGCAAATAGTACTAAAGTATTGGCTGATACAAATATAATAGAAGAGAACACAAGTCAAAATAATGATTTAGAGCAAAAGTTGAAAAAAATATTATCAAATATAAGTGGTGTTGGTGAAGTTGAGGTGTTAATTACATATTCTCAAACCAGTGTAGTTAATCCAATTTATAACGAAGATTATGGTGAAAGTGTTACCGAAGAAGAAGATACAAGTGGTGGAAAAAGAAAAGTAAGCTCTACTACGAATAAAAAAGAAGTTGTAAGTTCAAATAATGATGTTATAACACAAAGTGTTACAAGTCCGCAAATTCAAGGTGCTGTTGTAATAGCAAAAGGTGCAGGTGATGCAAATGTAAAGGCTAATATAATACAGGCAGTTGAAGCGGCAACAGGGTTATCTACATATAAAATTCAAGTTTTTGAAATGAATTAAATAAAATGTAAAGTTTAATAAAAACTTTTACATATATTATACAAGAAGGGAGCGAATGATTATACGAATTATGTATATATCATGTGAAAAAGGTATGATGAAAGCATTAAAGAAAAATCAAATTGTTATATTTGCAATAGCTCTAATGTTAATTACGGCTGGCTATTTAAATTATACAATGCAAACAGAGCAAACTGCTCAAACATCAGGTACAATAAACAATGAAGAAATGGCAGGAATAGGTGATGCCAAACTTGTAAGTACTGATTTAAATAATGCAATACCACAAAATAATGTGGAACAAAAAAATGATGTGGCAAATACCACAAATAGTACAGTAAATGCAGATAATAGAAGTAAAACTGAAAATAGTGTAAATCAGTCAAGTGATGTTAAAAATCAAACAAATACAACGAAAGAAACTACAACAACATCAGCAAAAGAAACAACAGATACTGAAAAATATTTTGCTGAATCAAAATTAGAAAGAGAAAATATGTATTCAGAAATGTTAGAATCATATCAATCAATTTTAGCAAGTACAAATGTATCTGCAGAGCAAAAATCAACATCACAAAAAGAAATAAGTACAATAAACAGCCAAAAAAATGCAATAATGATAGCTGAGAATTTAATAAAAAATAAAGGCTTTAAAGATGTTGTAATATTTGTAAATAATGACAGTATAAGTGTGGTGGTAAGAGCAGAAAAACTACAAGAATCAGATATAGCACAAATACAAAGTATAGTACAAAGAGAGCTAGGTGCAAAAGTTGAAAATATACATATAAGCAATAAATAAAAAATTATTAAATTTATATTGTAAAAATAATATTGTTTGGTATAGAATAGTAATGACAACAGAATTTGGCACAAAAGAAAAATACAAAAGTGGGGGAGAACAATGTTTTTACAAATAATAATTGTTATAATAATTGTATTGTTAATATTTACAAATGGAATAACAGATGCTCCAAATGCAATAGCAACAATAGTTGGATCTAAAACAATGAAATTTAGAAAGGCTGCAGTAATAAGTGCTATTTTTAATTTTATTGGAATAGTAGTAATGAGTTTTATTAATATATCCGTAGCTGATTGTATAAGTTCAATGGTAAATTTAAATGATACAAAAGGTGGAATGATTGTTTTAGTTTCTGCCATGGTGTCAGTAATTGTATTTGCATTAGTAGCTATGCAATTTGGAATACCAACAAGTGAAACTCATGGATTGGTAGCAGGATTAACAGGTGCAGCATTTGCTATATATGGAGCAAATTCAATAAATTTAAGTGAATGGGAAAATGTTGGAATTGGATTAATATGGTCAGTAGTTGGAACATTCATATTAAGTTATATAATAACTAAAATATTAAAAGGCTTGCTGAAAAAAGTAAAAGATAAATTAGTATCAGACCTTCAAATTGTTGGAATGTGTGCAATGTCTTTTATGCATGGAGCACAAGATGGTCAAAAATTTATTGGGATATTAATAATTTATAATTTTATAGTAAAGGGATTGGCAATTCCAGATGTAATAGTTCCAGCTGAACATATTGTAACAATATTATTTACAGCTGTAGTTATGTTTATAGGTGTTTCAATTGGAGGAGAGAAGATTGTTCAAAATATAGGGTCAAATATGACATCTTTAAATAATAAACAAGCTTTATGTAGTGATATTGCAACATCTGCGACTATATTAGTTGCAAGTTTAAATGGAATTCCTGTAAGTACAACACATGTAAAAACAATGTCTATTATAGGAGTTGGAAAAAGTGAAAAACAAAAAGTAAGTAAAAAATCAGTATTACAAATAATAAATGCATGGGTATTAACATTCCCATTTTGCTTAATAGTATCATATTTTTTTGCAAAGCTTTTAATTAAATTTTAAATATATGTTGTAAAAAATTAATAAATAATGTTATAATACAAAAAGCACAAAAAAGAAGAATTGGGAAGGAATGATAAATAATATGAAAAAAGCACTAAAATGGATTTTTTTTGTAATACTTATAGTGATATTTGCAATAGATGTAGCAGGATTTTGGAAATATAAGTTAAAAAAATCTAATAATACACAAACACAAGTAGCAACATCAGCAGAAGGAGAATCAGATGCAACACCAGAGGAAACAAATCAGGAAGAAAATATAGAATATACAGAGCTAACCAGCAAAAAGTTTTCAAATGGTGAAAAATTATTTATAAAAGATATAAGCGAAGAAAGTGATGGAGTATACGAAATTAAAGGCCTAATATATGAAGAATGTCGAATAACTAGTGAGGAATATAAAAATTTAAAATCAGGAAAATCAACAATTGAAATATTAGGTGTAGAATATAGTAAGGATAAAATAGAGTCAAATAATATAAAATTAAAATCATCAGATGAAAAAGCAAAAAAATTATATATAAAATATGATTCTAAAACAAAAAAATATATTGTAAAAGATAGTACAACAAATAATTCATTATATAAGCCATCAGAGAATTATGTGAAAGTGTCTGTAAGTGAAAGCTTAGAATTTGATGTTGTACGAAATGGAAAAACAGATAAACAGACAGTAAAATCTGTAGTTAGTACACATAGTAATATAAGTGATCCAAAAGGAGACGAAGGAAGTATAAATTTAAGTACATTAACTTTTAATAAAAAAGGTGTATGTACAAAAATAACAGAAACAAGTATATAATACAATAATGTTTAATAAATAATTTAAAACTATTCAAATTTTATATTTGAATAGTTTTTTTGAAGAAAAATTATTTTATAACAATAGAAAACAAAATATTACAAAAATATTACAAAAATATTAAAAGAGTATTACATTTTTATTATATTATTGAAAAAAACAAACAGAAGATATAAAATATAAATTAGATAAAGACATATGAAAAAATATATTAGTTTATTAATATACAGAGGAGGAAAAAATTATGAAAAAAACATGGAAACTAGTAACTATAGTATTAATGATAGGACTAGTGGTGGGAATGATAATAAGTAACAGTACCAATGCAGCTGGTGTTTCTTTGTCAACAGCACAGACAGAAGTTACTAAAGACGATAATATACAGGTAACAATAAGTGGTAGTGGTGCAAAATTATTTCTTATTAATGGATTGATTTTAAATTATGACAATAATTATCTAGAGTATAAAAGTTGCAATTCAGATGAAGAAAATGATAAGTCGTTGATAGTAACAGATCATCCAGATGACAATTTTTTAAATATTCAATATAATCAAAATAAGGATGAGTCTAAAATGACAAGCAATATCACACTTAATTTTTACGCAAAACAAGCAACGACTGAGGCAACAGAGATAAGACCAAGTGGAACAGAAAATGAAACTCAGATAATAGTTAAGGCTAACCAAAATGCAGATGAGGAAAATGTTAAATATAGTGATATTTCTAAAATAAGTATTAATATAAAAGAAAAGCAAGAAGAAACAATAGAACCAGAATTAAGTACATATACAGTAGGTCTAAAAGTTGGTGCTAGTGCAGATGTGACAATAACAAATAATGCAAATATGGATGGCTATACATGGTCATGTACAGATCAAAATGTTGCTACTATTACTGTTGATGAAGCAACAAAAACTTGTAAAATAACAGGAATTAAAGCTGGAGAAACAACAGTTATATTATCAAATGAAACTGTAAATGTGAAAAAAACAGTTAGTGTAAAAGTAACTGATAATAGTCAACCAGATCCAACACCAGATCCAACACCGGATCCAACTCCAGATCCAACACCGGATCCAACACCAGATCCAAAACCAGATCCAAAACCAGATCCAACCCCACTTGTACCAACAGGTGTGCAAATAGATGTTGGTAAATCTACAACAGTAACTATAGAAAATAAAAGTTCTATATCAGGAAATTGTACATGGAAATCAGATAATGAATCAGTAGCTAAAGTTGATAACAATGGTACTATAACAGGTGTAGCAAAGGGAACAGCAAATATAACTGTTACAACTCCAACAGGTAAAAGTGCAACTATAAAAGTTACTGTAAATGAAGTTGACAATGGTGATACTTCAAAACCAGTATTAACACCAGCAAGTATAACAGTACCAGAGGGATATACATTTACAATAACATCAGATAAACCAGTAACTTGGATGATTGGAAGCGAAGGAGTTGCTAAAATAGTGAGCTCAGACACAACTAAAGCGACAATTCAAGCTGTTGCAAAAGGTAAAGCAATAGTAATTGCAACATCAACATCAAACCAAGATGCACAAGCAACAACTTCTATAGAAGTAATTGAAAAGCAAGTAGAAGTTGTTGATAATACAAATAATAGTGGAAATGTAAACAATAGCGGAACAGCAAATAATGGTGGTAGTCAAGGAAACTCTAAAACAGGAGGAGCTACAACACAAAATACAAGTTCATCAGCAAATGAAGCAGTACCAGCAACAGGTGAAAGTTCAGTTGAAACAATAGCAATATTAGTAATAGCAACATTATTTATAGCAGCTATAGTATTTAGAAAGAGAAGTAGAATAAAATAATTTTTATAAATAGACCTCAAAAATCAAATTTGTATTTGGTTTTTGAGGTTATTTTTGTTGACATTAATTTATAAAAATGCTAAAATGAAACTTAGTTTCAAATTGAAAAATTTTGATAATCGTGTATTTATAAGAAGGGAAGTAAATTATATATGGAAAAAATATTTAAATATAAAACAAAACAAAGAGCACGAATATTGGAATATTTAAAAAATAATTCAAAACAACATATAACTGCAGATGAAATAATAAATTATTTTAAAAAAACTGAAAATCCAATAGGAAAATCAACAATATATAGATGTATTGATAATTTAATTGAAGAAAATGTAATAAGAAAGTATATTAATGAAGAGGGAAAAAGTGCATGTTTTCAATATATAGATAATCAAGAAGATTGTGCAAATCATTATCATATGAAATGTATAAAATGTGGGAATTTACTTCATTTAGATTGTCATGAAATTAATTCAATTCAGGAGCATATATTAAAAAATCATAATTTTAAAATAGATGTATGTAAAACAATATTATATGGTACCTGTGATAAATGTATGAATAATAAATAATATAAAATTTAAATTATTATAAAATAAAAATATATTAATTTATAAATGTGAAAGGACTGAAATTTAAATGAAAAAAGGTATAGTATTTTTAATTACGATAATATTAGTTTTTTCTTTGGTAATAATTGGAATTAGTAAGACAAATAATCAAAGTCAAAGTGAAGAAAAAATAAAAATAATTGCAACATTGTTTCCACAATATGATTTCGCTAAACAAATAGGCGGAGATAAAGTAGAGGTATCATTACTACTTACACCAGGAACAGAAACTCATACATATGAGCCAACCCCACAAGATATAATAAATGTTAATAAAGCTGATTTATATATATACACAGGTAAATATATGGAACCATGGTCTGATAAAATTGCAAATAGTATAACATCAGATACCAAGGTATTAGATGCATCAAAAAACATAAATTTAATAAATGAAGAGCAATTTGAAGAAGAGCATAATACAACAGACATTAATGAAGAAGAACATGATAATAGTCATCACCACGAATATGATCCTCATATTTGGTTAAATCCACAAAATGCAATAGGTATGGTAAAAAATATAGAAGAAGAGCTATGTAATATAGATCCACAAAATAAAGAATATTATCAACAAAATGCTGAAAACTATATAAAACAATTAACAAATTTGGATAACGAAATAGAAACAACAATAAAGGAATCGAAAAAAAATAAAATCGCATTTGGCGGAACATTTGCATACGCATATTTCATACAAAGATATAACTTGCAATATGTAAGTGCATATGATTCATGTGGAGAAAATTCAGAGCCAAGTGTAACAAAAGTAAAAGAAGTTATAGACTACATGAAAGAAAACAACATAAATGTAATTTTTTATCAAGAGCTATCAGCAGGAAAAATTGCAGACACAATATCAAAAGAAACAGGAGCAACAAAACTTGTATTTCACACAATACACAATGCATCACAAGAAGAAATAAATAATGGTGAAACATATATATCGCTAATGCAAAAAAATTTGCAAAACCTAAAACAAGCTTTGTCATAAGGAGACGGTTCTCTTTTCACTTTTTTGAAAAAGGGACATATTAAAAAGCCGTTTAATTATAAATAACCAATAAAAAGGAGAGTAAGCTAAATGAATATATTAGAAATAAAAAATTTATCGGCATCATATGAAGGTCATGAAGCAATAAAAGATATAAATATAGATGTAAAAAAAGGCGACTACATATGCTTAGTTGGCGAAAATGGTTCAGGTAAAAGTACATTAATAAAAACAATAGTAGGTCTTCATAAAAAAGATTCTGGAGAAATAATTAAAAATATAGATAATGATAAAATATCATATCTAGCACAAAATAATATGAAAGATTTAGACTTCCCTGCAACCGCAAAAGAGATAATAATGACTGGTGTACAAAAACACAAAAAACTTCCATTTTACACAAAAAAAGACTGGCAATTATTTGATAAAGTTTGTGATACATTAGAAATAAAAAATTTAGTAAACAAACAAATAGGTGAATTATCAGGTGGACAAAGACAAAGAGTAATGTTAGCAAGAACAATAATAAGAGAGCCAGAGCTAATAATATTAGACGAACCATGCAGTGGATTAGACATAAATATAACAAAAGAGCTATACACAATATTAGGAAAACTTCACAAAGAGCAAGGCACAACAATAATAATGGCAACACACGACCTAGAAGAAATAAAAACAATGGATGTACGAGTAATATGTTTAGCAACAACATTAAAATTCGATGGAAAAATAAGTGACTGGAAAGGTCTTTAATGATTGAATAAAAAATTAAATATCTAATATAAAACAACTAAAAATAGATAAAAAAATTAAGATAGAAAGGAGTGTATGATATATAAATATCATACAGAACAAAGATGAATACAATAATAGAATTATTAAATTATCCATTCATGCAAAGAGCAATAATTTGTGGAATAGCAATATCATTTTGTGCAGCATTAATTGGAGTAATACTAGTATTAAAAAATTATTCAATGATAGGACATGGTCTAGGAGAAGTAGGATTTGCAGCACTATCATTAGCATTAGTATTTAATCTACCAGAAATGTCTGTAGCAATTCCAATAGTAATAATAGCATCATTCATAATACTATTAATAAGCCAAAAAAAAGGAGCCTCAGGAGATGTAACAATAGCTCTAGTATCAACCGCAGCATTAGCATTTGGGGTAATAATAACCTCAATATCAAAAGGCTTTAACATAGATGTATACAACTACATGTTCGGAAGCGTATTATCAATGACAACAAATGATGTAATAATAAGCATAATATTATCAATACTATTAATAGCAATGTATGCATTTTTCTACAACAGATTATTCATGATAACATTCGACGAAAAATACGCCAAAGTCTGCGGAATAAATGTAACATTCTACCAATTTTTAATATCACTAATAACAGCAATAGTAGTTGTACTAGGAATGAGAATGATGGGAACCTTACTAATATCAAGCTTAATAGTATTTCCAGCAATAATAGCAAGGAAATTAACAAACAGCTTCAAAAATATGGTAATCCTATCAGTACTAATATCAGTAATTTGTTTCATATTCGGAATACTAATTTCATACTATCTAAACCTACCAACAGGAGCATGCATAGTAGCAGTATACATAGTATCACTACTAATAGCAAATATATTCAAAAAAATAAAAATATAAAAAAATAAAAAAATCTTTTTTATGCAATTAATTGTTAACTCAAATAAATCTGTAGAGTAGGATATGTGAATATATATATTCACATATCCGGCCTTACCATAAGCACAATTACAAAAATAATAGCATATGGAAAAAATCCATATGCTATTATCATGTAAAGCTAGTATTAATCTTCGGCTAAAACCAATATACCTAAACCAAAAATCTAATACATATTACTACATAACTAAATTTCATCGATAAATATATCAATCATTCGCTAGAATACTAATGCCCATATAACAACCATATTCATCCCAAAGGGACTAAAAATGATTATTAGTTTAAACAAGAATACTCACAACTTTGAAAAATACATATACTAAATAAATTTAGCAAACATATCTTTCTCATCGCCGACTAGTAATAACCTATTTTTAATAAGCTAGTAATAATCTTTGCTCGAATATTAAAAATCTGATCTGTTCAAACTCGTAATACTCTTAGTCAAACTAATATTAACCTTACAATAATATTATATGCTAATATAAAAAAAATATTCTAAAATAAAAAAATTTTTTATATTTTATAAAACATATATTATCACAATAAAGACGAGTTTAATATTGAAAAAAAATGACCACAATAATATAATTGAAACGGTTATAGATATTCCAAAAAATCTAAATAAAATAAAAAGGATTAATTATGTTAAAATTTTTATCAAAATATAAAAAAGATTTTATAATAGGGCCAATATTCAAGTTAATAGAAGCAATAATAGAAGTATTTTTACCATTTATAATAGCACAAATAATAAATAATTTGTCAAATACCAACACAAGCACAATTATAAAATACACAGGAATAATGCTTGTATTAATAATAATTGGACTAGCATGTGCAGTAATTGCACAATACATTGCAGCAAAAACATCTCAAGGATTTGGAACAGAGCTAAGAAATAAATTATTTTCACATGTTTTAAAATTATCCAATAAACAAATAGAAAAATATGGAACATCAGCAATTGTAAATAGAATAACAAACGATATTTTAAACTTAGAAGTAGCAGTAGCAATGTTTATAAGATTAGTAATAAGAGTTCCATTTATATTTATAGGGTCTTTAATAATGGTTTATGTACTTGATAGTACAATTTCGAAAATACTTTTTGTATCAACAGTAATTCTTGCAGTTTGTATATATGTAATAATAAAAAAAGCTTCAAAATATCAACAAAAAGCGAATACAAAATTAGATGAAATTGCATTAAAAGTAAAAGAAAATTTATTAAATATAAGACTTGTAAAAAGTTTTGGAACAGAAAAATTAGAAGAGCAAAAATTTCAAAAATCAAATAATGAAAATTACAAATTATCACAAAAAGCCAATATATTTTCAAATCTATTGAATCCAGTATCTGTTGTAATACTTGATTTTACAATAGTACTAGTTTTGTATATTGGAGGAATAAAAATAAGCAACAATTACATGCCACAAGGGAATTTAATAGCAATAATAGACTATATATCACAAATGATATTAGCAGTAATAGTATTGTCAAATTTAATAACAATATATACAAAAAGTTTTGTATCATATAAAAGAATAAAAGAAATATTACAAGAAACACCAGAAAAAGATGATGAAGAAAAAAATATTAAAATAAAAAATACTGATATTGCAATTGAATTTAAAAATGTAAATTTTGAATATGATAAAAACAAAACATTTTTGAAAAATATAAATCTACAAATAAAAAAAGGCGAAAAAATAGGAATAATAGGATTAACAGGATCCGGAAAATCAACAATATTACAACTAATAAATAGAAGCTACAAAATAAGCCAAGGAGAGTTAAACATACTAGGAACAAATATAAATGAATACACAAATGAACAAATAAAATCAATAGTAAAATTAATAGAGCAAAAACCAAATTTCTACAACACAACAATAGAAGAAAACATAAAAATGGGAAAAAATGTACCTAAAAAAGATATACAAAAAGCACTTAAATATTCAGAAAGCTACGAATTTGTACAAAATCTAAAAGAAAAAGAAAATACAAAACTAGAAAACAACGCCAACAACCTATCAGGTGGACAAAAACAAAGAATATCACTAGCAAGAGCATTCACACGGAAATCCCCAAATATTAATGTTAGATGATGTAACAAACGCATTAGATTATAAAACAGAATCCAATGTACTAAACAACATATTCAATTACATCAACGAAAACAAAATAACACTATTAATCGCATCACAAAGAATCTCTACAATATCAAAATGTGACAAAGTGATAGTCCTAGACAACGGAAACATAGAAAACATAGGAACACCAGATCAATTACTAAATGAATCAAAAATATATAAGCAAATATTTCAACTACAAAAAAGATAAAAAAATCATATCAGCGAGAGGGCAGTGGTTGTCAATGGAGGAAGGGTTGTCAATGGGGACGGTTCTGATTGACAACCTCTGACATATTTTCTGAACCTTCCTTTAACCAAAAGGTTGTCAATCAGAACCGTCCCCATTGACAACCCTTGACGCAAGAATACAAGATGAAAGGTAATATTATGAAAAATTTTAGAAAATATATAAAAAATTGTAAATATTCAATAATTATCATTACTATATTTTCAATTTTAAGTAGTATAATGACAATATTAGCACCAATTTATATAGGAAAAACTATTGACAGTACGATTCCATTTATAAAAGAAAATTTAATTACAGAAATAATAAAATTATTTTTAATATATGTTGTTTTATTCATTTCAAATTTACTATTAAATAAAGCTCTTATAAAATTTGCCACAAAAACATCTAAAGCTCTAAGAGCAGATTTATTTAAAAAAACAAATAAATTAACATTAAAATATTTAGACAAAAATCCATATGGAGATACACTAAACAGATTTACTGTTGATGTAGAAAATGTTTCAAATGGATTAATTCAATCTGTATCAAAAATAACAATGGGAATTATTACGGTTATAATTTCTATAATTATAATGATAAAAATAAATAAGGTAATGACAGTTATTTTAATTTGTATTGCTCCGATAATGTATATTATTTCAAGATTTGTAGGAAGAAATACCACAAAGTTATTTTCAAAAAGAGCAGAAAAAATATCAGATATAAATGGATATACAGAAGAGGCTTTAACTGGATTTAAGACAATAAAAAATTTTAATAGTGAACAGTACTTTGAAAACAATTTTAAAAATAAAAATGAAAGTTTAAAAAATGTAGGAATAAAATCACAATTTTATTCATCACTTACAAATCCAAGTACAAGATTTGTATCTAATTTAGCATATATTGTAGTTGCAATATCTGGAATAATGATAATAAAAAATACAGCAGATGCACAGTTTTCGATTGGAAATTTAACAACATTTTTAGTATACACAAACGTATTTACAAGGCCATTTAATGAAATTACATCAATAATATCAGAAATACAAACTGCAATAGCATCTGCAAAAAGAATATTCGATTATTTAAATGAAAAAGAAGAGCCACAAAATTCTAAAATAGTACAATTAGATAAAATAGAAGGCAGAGTAGAATTTAAAAATGTATATTTTTCATATGTCAATAACAAAAAGTTTATAGAAAAATTTAATTTAATAGCCAATCCAAAACAAAATATTGCAATAGTAGGAAAAACTGGAGCTGGAAAGACAACAATTGTGAATCTATTAATGAGATTTTATGAAATAAATAGTGGCGAAATAACAATAGATGGTGTAAATATACAAAATATATCAAAAGAATTTTTACGAAAAAATATAGGAATAGTACTTCAAGATACAAAATTATTTACAGGAACAATAAAAGAAAATATATCATACGGATCACTAAATGCAACAGATGAAGAAATCAAACAAGCAGCAAAAATGGCATATGCACACGAATTTATAGAAAGATTACCAGAAGGGTACAACACATATATAAAAAATCAAAATATGCTATCACCAGGAGAAATTCAACTAATAAATATAGCAAGAGTAATGTTAACAAAACCACCAATATTAATACTAGATGAAGCAACAAGCAATATAGACATAGTAACAGAAAATAAAATAAGTAATGCTTTTAACAATTTAATAAAAAATTCAACATCATTTATAATAGCACACCGACTATCAACAATAAAAAATGCAGACAAAATAATATTCATAGAAAACGGAAATATAATAGAAGAAGGAACACACGAACAGCTACTAGCCAAAAAAGGTAAATATTATTCTATGTACGAAACAGGAATTTAAAATATAAAATTTTATTTGACTTTACAAAGCATTTATGGAATAATGTGAATATTATAAAAATACAAAAAGGAGAGAATAAAAAAATGAAGAAACTAAAAGATATCATAATGAATCTAATTAACGGATTTTGTATGGCACTAGCAGACAGCGTACCTGGTGTATCTGGAGGAACAATAGCATTCTTACTAGGATTTTACGACAAATTCATAGGTTCATTAGACGATTTATTCAGAGGAAAAATGGAACAAAAAAAGACTGCACTAAGATTTTTAGTAAAAATAGGATGTGGCTGGATAATTGGATTTTTACTTGCAGCAAGCATTTTATCAAGCTTATTTAATAGCAAAATATATGCAATGAGCTCTTTATTCATAGGATTTATAATTTTTGCTATACCAGTAGTAATTAAAGAAGAAAAAGAGGTTGTAAAAGGAAAATATAAAAACTTAGTATTTACATTATTAGGAATCGCATTAGTAGTAGCAATAACAATTTTTAACTCACATGCAGGAAAAAGCATTGATGTTAATGTATTAAATGCAGGTACAATAATTTATATATTTATAGCTGCAATGATTGCAATATCAGCAATGATATTACCAGGAATATCTGGATCAACATTATTATTAATATTTGGTTTATACATACCAATTATGGAAAAAGTAAAAGCTTTTATATCACTTGATTTTTCAGCAATGCCTGTATTAATAATATTTGGATTAGGTATGATTGCAGGAATAGTAACATTTACAAAATTAATAAGAATGTGTCTAGAAAAATTCCGTTCACAAACAGTATACACAATATTAGGAATGATGTTAGGTTCATTATATTCTATTGTTATGGGAGCAACAACATTAGATATACCACAACCAGCAATGACATTTTCAACATTCAATATTCTTACATTTATATTAGGTGGAGTTATAATAACAGGATTAGAATTATTAAAAAGATATTTTGATAAAACAACAAAATAAAAATACAAAATACCTCTTAAGTTTTAAGAGGTATTAATTGCATTAAAAATAATTATAAAGCGCTAAAAAATGAATATAATAAATTTGTAGCATTACATAGAAAGGATGATTTTAATATGAAAGTTATTTTAGTAAATGGAAGTCCACACGAAAAAGGATGTACATATACAGCTCTTAAAGAAATAGAAAATACATTAAATAATCAAGATATAGAAACTGAAATATTTTGGCTTGGAAATAAACCAATTTCTGGATGTTTGGGATGTGGTTCATGTTTAAAAACAGGAAAATGCTTTATTAATGATAAAGTAAATGAATTTTTAGAAAAAGTGGAAGAAGCAGATGGTTTTATATTTGGCACACCTGTACATTTTGCTTCAGCAAGTGGAATGATTACATCTTTTATGGATAGAGCTTTTTATGGAAGAAGCAATTTATTTAAAAATAAACCATCGGCTGGAATTGTGTCATGCAGAAGAGGTGGAGCGTCATCAACATTTGATATGCTAAATAAATATTTTTCAATGAATAATATGCCAATTGTAACATCTCAATATTGGAATATGGTACATGGAAGTAAACCTGAGGAAGTAGAACAAGACTTAGAAGGTATGCAAACAATGAGAACACTTGCAAATAATATGGCATGGCTTTTAAAGTGTATTAATGCAGGAAAAAAAGCTGGAATTGAACTACCAAAAAATGAAACAATAACAAGAACAAATTTTATCAGATAAAAATTAAATATTGATGAAAAATAAACATAGAGCTAAAATTTTTATATAAATAAAAAAAGAGATACAAAAGATATGTATAGATTAGCAGAAATAGAAGATATAGACCAAATTGCAGAATTAAGAATCTTACAACAAAAAGAATTATTTAAAAAAAATTATAAAATTGATGATGAAAAATTCTATAATAATACAAAAATATTTTTATTAGAAAATTTGAATAAAAATATATATTTTTTGGTAAAAGAGCTTGATAATAAATTAGTATCAATGTGTGGAATACAACTTGTAAAATATATGCCATTGCATAAGGAAGAATTAGTGGAACGAGGATATGTATGTGGTGTATATACAAGAGAAGAATATAGAAAAATGGGGATTACATTTATTAAGAGAAGTAATAAAGTTTTCCAAAGACAAAAATATAGGAATTTTAGAGCTAAAAACAAGTAACCCAGAAGCTGTAAAAGTATATCATAAAGTTGGATTTAAAGATAATAATTCAATGAAATTGTCAATAAAACATTGACAAACCATATTTAAAGGTGATAATATAGATGTCGTGAATTTAGAGGGATACCTGTAACCATTCCGAACACAGTAGTCAAACTCTACTTTTTCAGTATTTATATGATTATGTTATCATTTTTAAGTATTGCAAAATTTAGACTGACACACAAAATAAAAGCTAAAAATCATATAGATACCAAGTATGTAATTACTTGGTTTTTTTGCGTCTTAAAAAGGCTAATGGAGATTGGTCAAATATAAGTGTAAAGGGGGAATATGAAAAATAATTAAGCTTAAAATTTTTTATCGGAGGAGTGTTATGGACGAAAATTTAATTAACAATGAATTACTAAAGTATATTAAAGAAAATGTTTTTAAAGTATATGATTTAAATGGAAAATCCCATGATATAGATCATATAAAATATGTACTACAAAGAGCATTTGAAATTTCAAAACAATACGAAGGATTAGATTATAATATGTTATTTACAGCAGTATCATATCATGATATAGGAGATCATATAGATAGAAGAACACATGAAATAATATCTGCAAATTGGATGTGGAATGATGAAAATCTGGACAAATTTTTCACAAGAGATCAGAAACAAATTATAAAAGAAGCAATTGAAGATCATAGATCATCTAATAAAAATGTACCTAGAAATATATATGGAAAAATATTGGCATCTGCAGATAAAAATACAAATGTAACAACTTTTTTGGAAAGAACTTTAGCATTTGGATTTGAACATTATAAAGATTTTACATATAAAGAGCAAATTGATAGGGCATATGATCATGCTGAAAAAAAGTTTGGCAAAAATGGTTATGCGGTTAACAAATATTATGTAAAAGATGATAAATATGAAAAATATTTAAAAGAATTACAAGACTTAATTGAAAATAAAGAAGAGTTTTATAAAAAAGCAGAAAACATATTAAAACAAATGATTTAAATAAATAGAAAAATGAACGACTTTAAACATGTAAATTAAAGTCTGTTCATTTAACAATAATAAATGGAGGTTTTAATATGGAAGAGCAAATATTTAAAGAAGAGCAAGATAAATTAGAAGAAATAAATGAAAAAATTACAGAAGAAGAAAATATAATTGAAGAAGATTTAAAAAATGCAGATATGAACTATTCCTTAGAAGATATGGCAAAAGGCGAGGTTTTATTTGCAAAAGTAAAAAAGTTAGAAGATATAAAGAAAATAAAAGATGTTCCGTATTTTGCTAGAATGGATTTTAAAGAAGATGCAAGAAAAATGGAAAAACTATATATTGGAAAAATTTCTATTTTAGATAGTAAAACAGCAGAGCCAATAATAGTGGATTGGAGAGCTCCAATATCAAACTTGTATTATGAAGGAAAAATTGGTAAAGCAGAATATGAATGTTTAGGTAATAAAATAAAAGGTGAAATATTATTAAAAAGACAGTATATTATAGAAAAACGAAAATTAAAAAAGTATGTTGATATTAATGTTACTGGTAATGACGAGTTATTACAAAATGCACTTGAAGAAAAAGCAGATGATAGATTAAAAAATATAGTTGCAACTATACAAGATGAACAAAATAGAATAATTAGAGCTGATATAAATTCACCACTTATTGTACAGGGAGTAGCAGGAAGTGGAAAAACAACGATTGCTCTTCATAGAATTGCATATTTAATTTATAATTATGAGAAAGAATTTAAGCCAGACGAATTTATGATAATAGCTCCAACAAAATTCTTTTTAAATTATATTTCAAATATTCTTCCTGATTTAGGTGTAAATGATGTAAGACAATGTACTTTTGAAGATTTTGCTTATGATGTAATTGGAAAAAAATTAAAAATTTCAGATAATAACGAAAAATTAGTTATAATTGTAAATAAAGAATTTGATGACATAAATAAGGGGAAAATTGATATTATGATAAAAGAAGCTAAATTTAAATCATCAATAAATTTCAAAAAAATTATAGATGAGTATTTGACAGATATAGAAAATAATTATATTCCTAAAAATGATTTCTGTTATAAAGATTATACAATAATGAAATACAATGATATAGATTATTTATTTAAACATACATACAAAATGTATAATTTTGACAATCGAATACATGAAATTGAAAAAAATTTAATATCCGAATTTAAAAGAAAATCTACAGAAATAGCAGAAAACTTGAGAAAAGAGCGAACTAAAGCCATAGAAAATTTAGTACAAGAAGAGCGTATAAAAGTTTATGATGAATATGATAAAGAAATAAAGAATGTAGAAAAGGGATATAAAAAAATTGTAAAAAATTATTTAAATCAAATACCTAAAAAAGATTGTGTACAATATTATAAAGAATTTATAGATTCATATTTGCAAAATTCAAATGAAGTAATGCAGTATTTAAAAGAAAATACGCTATCAAATTTAAAGAAAAACGAAGTATCATTCGAAGATTTAGCTCCTATAATGTATATACAATTTAAAGTTTTCGGAATAAAAGATAAATGTAAAATAAAGCATGTTGTTATAGATGAAGCACAAGATTATGGTGAATTTCAATTTGATGTATTAAAAACGATTTTAAACAGTAATTCAATGACAATATTAGGAGATATAGCACAGGGGGTTCATTATTATAGAGGTATTGAAAACTGGAAGAGATTTATAGATGTGGAATTTAATAATGTAAAAACTGTATACACAACACTAAATAAGACATACAGAACAACAAAAGAGATAATGGACATTGCCAATATAGTAATTAACAAATTACCTGAATATGAAAAAGAGTATATTGTGTTAGGTGATCCAGTTATAGATAGAAAAAATTCAATAAGCATAAAAAAAGTCGAAAACAAAAAGGATTTAATCGAATCTATAAATGAGAAAATAAACGAGCATTTAGATAATGGATATAAGTCAATAGCAATTATAGGAAAAGATATGAAAGAATGTGAAATGATTGAAAGAGAAATTTGTAAGCTAAGATCAGATGTAAAACTTATAAGGGGAAAAGATTCGGAATATAATTCTGGAATATCAGTTGTTCCATCATATTTGGCAAAAGGTTTGGAATTTGACTGTGTTATTATTTCAAATGCAAATAATGTGAAGTATACAAATAATAGTTTAGATATAAAATTATTATATGTAACAATAACAAGAGCCATGAGCAAATTAGATATCTTATATGATGGTGAGATGACAGACTTGATTGGCAAAGGAATTTGATATAATAAACTTATAAAGTATAATTATAGTAAAAATGTATTGAAAGGAGATTGAAATTATGAAAGATTTAACAATTGATATTGGAGAATGGAGATTAAATTGTAGAGCGACTGCAATTATAATACATGATAATAAAATATTATTACATCACAATGTAAAAGAGCCATATTATGCTTTAGTTGGAGGGAGAATTAAGATTGGAGAAAATTCAGAAGATACAGTAAAACGAGAATTCAAAGAAGAAACAGGAAAAGATATCGAGCTTACAGGATATATAGCAACAATAGAAAACTTTTTTGAAGCAAATAACAAAAAGTACCATGAGATTACATTTGTTCATAAAGCTGAGTTTGTGGATGAGAAGGATAAGAAAACTTTAGAAACAATAAAAAATATAGAAGGGGATGAAGAAAAAAATATTGAATATGAGTGGATTGATTTAAACAATATAGATAAAACTCCAATAAGACCTGAAGTATTGAAAAAAATATTAACTAAAAAAGTGTATCCAACTCATGAAATTAACAATGATTTAAGACCATGTAAATAAATGGACTGAAATATTATAAAATAAAAGAACCTATTTCCATGCACACATCTTTGCGATATGTATTGCCCTAGAAACAGGTTTTTCAGCTGCTAGATTTCCTCGCGGCTGATGTTTTTGATTGCGGAGTTGGTGTAATTCAGATATGTGCCTTCAGCGTTCCGGAAGACAAACATCAGATGTTCACCAACATGTCCGCTGATCATCAGCTGAAGAATACCATCACTGTACTTCAGCGTTTGGTCATCGGAAAACCAGTAGAATCGATCTCGACCGGCAGCCTTGCGAAAGAGATGGTTTACACCATTCTCCAGTTCAAAACGCAGAAGAATGTCTGTATTGATGATGGTTTCTCTAGGAGTATTCATAATAAATACTCCTCCTTTCTAAAAATTTTGAGTTCAACCAGCAAACTCAATGATATAATTATTATATCATAAGTATACATAAAATGCAAGAAAAATAATTGACAAAATTAATATATTGCAATATAATACCAATATAATTAATAAAAATCGTTGATCAAGAAAATAATTATAAAAAAAATTATTAAAGCGAGTCGAAAAATGGTGTGAGTTTGACAATAATTATATAATTATTAGAGCTTGTGAGTGACTACAGGAAATAAAAGTATGGTAGTTCGTATATCTACGTTACAGATTTGAGTGGGTTTTTGTATTTAAAATATAAAAATCAAATAGAGTGGTACCGCGTTTTATATCGCCTCTGGATTTTCCAGAGGTTTTTTGTTTTTATAAAATGTATATGTATGAATTATCATATTAAGATTGGAGGAAAAAATATGGATATTATAACAAAAACAGAAGAAATAATTAAAAATATTTTAGAAAAAAATAACTTTAATGAAGAAAATGTGGCTCTTAATACATCTAGCAGACCAGAATTTGGTCAATTTCAATATAATGGGGCAATGGGAATTGCAAAAAAATATAAAACAAATCCAAGAGAAATAGCTCAAAAAATAGTTGAGGGTTTAAACGAATTTGACATTTTTGACAATATAAATATTGCAGGACCAGGATTTATAAATATATCATATAAAATTGAATATCTAACTGAATATTTAACAGAAATATCTAAGGATGTATCTGAAAATGTAAAAAAATATCCTAAAAAAAAGATATTTTTAGATTATGGTGGTGCAAATGTTGCAAAAGCACTTCATGTTGGGCATTTAAGAACTGCTAATATAGGAGAAGCATTAAAAAGACTTGCAAAACTTGTTGGCAATGATGTTATTTCAGATGTTCATTTAGGAGATATAGGAAGACAATCAGGTATGGTTATATATCAATTAAGAGAAGAACATCCGGATTGGGTATTTTTTGATGAAAATTATAAAGGAGAATATCCAACAGAAATTCCAATAACAAATGAAGATTTAGAGCGAATTTATCCATTAGCAAGTACAAAAGCAAAAGAAAATGATGAGATAATGGAAGAAGTTCGTAGAATTACAGCAGAGCTAGATAAAGGAAAAAAATCATATGTAGCTTTATGGAATATCGTAAAAGAAATATCAATTAAAAATATAAAAAATATATATAAACAATTGAATACTAATTTTGACCTATGGGAAGGTGAAACTGATTCATATCCATACATAGATGAAATGTTAGAAATTTTGAAGAAAAATAATTGCTTGAAAGAAAGCCAAGGTGCTCTTGTATGTGATGTAAAATTAGATACAGATAAGGCAGAAATTCCACCACTAGTTGTAATTAAAACAGATGGAACAACTTTATATGCAACGAGGGAACTTGCAACAATATTATCAAGAAAGAAAAGATTTAATCCAGATGAAATATGGTATATAGTAGATAACAGACAAGGTATGTATTTTGAGCAAGTATTTAGAACATCATATAAATCAAATTTAGTACATAAAAATATGAAATTTGAATTTATAGGTATTGGAACAATGAATGGAAAAGATGGAAAACCATTTAAAACTAGAGATGGTGGAGTAATGAAATTAGAATCTTTATTAGGCGAAATAAAGGAAGAAACAGCTAAATATGTAAAAGATTCAGAAATGAATGAAAATGAAAAGAAAAACATATCAGACACAGTTGCAGTAGCAGCCTTAAAATATGCAGATTTATTACCAAATGTAGAAAAAGATTATATATTTGATATATCAAAATTCTGTAGCTTAGAGGGGAAAACTGGACCATACATTTTATATTCAGCAGTTCGTATGAAATCATTGCTAGCAAAATCAAATGTATCAAAATATAAAATGTATAACATATATTCTCAAACAGAAAAAGAGCTAATAACAAAAATATTAGAAATGCCAATAAGAATAGATACAGCATACAGAAATAAAACACTAAGTGAAATTACAGAATACATATATGAATTAGACAGTTTATTTAACAAATTTTATGTAGAAAACAGAATACTAACAGAGCAAGATGAAAACAAAAAACAAACTTGGTTATTCTTAACAAACCTAGTATATCAAGTAAATAAATTACTATTAGATACACTAGCAATAAATATACCAGAAAAAATGTAATAACTAAAAATTTAAGGAGAGATACATAATGAAAGAAAAATTTATTGAATTATTAAAAAGTACAAACAGACCTGGAATAGAAGATTTAATATCATTTTTAGAAAAAACAGACTTCTTCACAGCACCAGCAAGCACAAGATTTCACGGTTCATTTGAAGGTGGACTAGTAGAGCATAGTTTAAAAGTATATGAAATTTTAGACTACAAAGCTAAAAACAATGTTTTAAAATTAGAAATTCCAGATGATACAATAAAAATAGTTAGCTTATTACATGATATATGTAAATTAAATTTCTACAAAGTAGACTATAGAAATGCAAAGAATGCATTAGGTGAATGGGAAAAAGTTCCATATTATACAATAGATGATACAATACCATATGGACATGGAGAAAAATCTGTAATGATGATATCTGAATATATAAAACTAACCCCAGAAGAAAAATATAGTATTCGTTGGCACATGGGGTACACAGAGCCAAAAGAATTATATAATACAATAGGAGCTGCATACAAGAAATATCCATTAGCTCTAATGATGCATGAAGCAGATTTAGAGGCAACATATTTTTATGATATTTAATAATTAAAAAAGTAATTCATTTATAAAATAAACTTTATAAATGAATTACTTTTTTTTATAATAATTGAACAGCAAGATTTTAATTTAAAGTATTACTGTTTTTTTATTTTAGGTTTAGCAATTAAAGAAGCAATATATCCAAAAAATACAGCAGCAGCAATTCCTCCGGCAGAAGCCATAACGCCACCAGTAAAAGCACCGAGTAAACCATTATTTTTTACTGCTTCAATTGTGCCTTTAGCTAAATTAGCACCAAAGCCAGTTAATGGGACTGTAGCACCACAACCAGCAAAATCAATAACATATTTATAAATTCCACAAGCTCCTAAAATTACTCCAACAGTAACGAATGTTACTAAAATTCTAGCAGGGGTAAGTTTCGTTTTATCAATTAATATTTGACCAATAATACAAATTAAACCACCTACAACAAAACATCTTAAAATTTGCATCCAATCAATAGTTTGAAAAAAATCCATAATAACTTTTTATGATATATATAATAATCATAATCTCCTTGCATATATTTGAGTTTTTCGGTTACTCATAAACCAATTGAAACAATATAAAGTAAATAATAAAATTTATTATTAGTATTATTTACAAAAAAAATAAATATATGCAAATAAAAAGCAATTGTTTGAAATAACAATTGCTACAGTAATTATTTTAAAATTTTTATTTTTCCTAATAGTGGAACTTCTTTTTCTTCTTGGTTGATAGCTGCTATTAATCCTAAAATCCAGCAAACTAATACGAAAATATTCCATAAGCTTCCTAAAATCCAACCAACAACAGGAATAATTTGAAGTATTATACCTGCAACATTAGCTAAAAGAATTACTAAGGCTTGGTTTAAGTGGAATTTAGCACCTTCTTTATCACCAGCACAAATTGCAATGATAAAACCAATCCAAGTTAAATATGCAACCCAGCTTGTTGTTTTGGCATCAAAACTACTTGAATTAGGTGTTTGAGTTTGATTTGGCTCTGTATTATTCTCCATAACAAAATCCTCCTTTTTCTATATTTTTAGAATAAAATTCCAAAAACATTTTAACATAACAAATTTTAGTTAACAAGGACTTTTTTATTTTTATTATAATACTTGAAAAAAATAACATTATAAATTATAATATATAGTAATTTTGAATTTATTTGGAGGAGTTATTAAATGAGTAATATGGTAGGAAGACGATGGCGTTTCTAATGTTAATATATTATTTTTATTTTTTACAAAGAGAGGAAGATTTATTATGGAAAAGAAAAAACGTATAGTAACAGGAGATAGACCAACAGGAAGATTACATATAGGACATTATTTCGGATCATTAAAAAAGAGAATTGAATTGCAAAATTCAGGCGAGTACGAACAATTTATATTAATTGCAGATGTTCAAGCCTTAACAGATAATTTTAATAATCCAGAAAAAGTAAGTAAAAATGTAAGAGAGCTAGCAATAGATTATTTATCATGTGGAATTGATCCAGAAAAAACTACAATTTATGTACAATCAATGATACCAGAAGTTGCAGAACTTACAGTATTTTATTCAAATTTAGTTACAATAGCAAGATTACAAAGAAATCCTACTGTAAAAACAGAAATAGCTCAAAAAAGAGATTTATTCGGAGAAAGTGTAACATATGGATTTTTAGGATATCCAGTAAGTCAAGCTGCAGACATAACTGCACTAGAAGGAGAATTTGTTCCAGTAGGTGAAGATCAGTTACCTTTAATTGAACAATGTAGAGAAATTGTTAGAAAATTTAATTCAATATATGGAGAAACTTTAGTTGAACCAAAAGAAGTTTTATCTGAGGGAAAGAGAATAAAAGGTTTAGATGGAAACGAAAAAATGGGTAAATCATTAGGTAATGCAATTTACTTATCAGACAGTGAAGAAGAAATAACAAGAAAAGTTATGGGAGCATTAACAGATCCTGCTAGAATAAGAAAAGATGATAAAGGTAATCCAGATATATGTATGGTTGCATATTATCATAAATTATTCACAAAAGATGAAGATTACAAAACTGTATGTAGTGAATGTAAAGCAGGTGAAAGAGGTTGTGTTGCTTGTAAAAAACAATTAATAAAAAATATAATAGATGAGTTAGAGCCTATAAGAGCAAAAAGAGCTTATTATGAAGCACATCCAGAAATTATAGATAAAGTATTAATTGAAGGAACAAAAAAGGCACAACAAACAGCTAAAGAAGTAATGAAAAAAGTAAAAAAAGCAATGAAATTAAATTACTTCGAATAAAATAAAAAAGGAGGGAGTGTATGACTTGTAACTAAAGAAGTCATACAAATAGATATGTTTACAGATTATGCAAAAATTATAATAAAATCTGGTGATGGCGGAAATGGTGCAGTATCTTTCAGAAGAGAAAAATATGTTGCTGCCGGAGGACCAGATGGTGGAGATGGTGGAAGAGGAGGTAGTATCTATTTTATAGTAGATCCAGACTCAAACACATTAGTAGATTTTAGATTTAAAAAGAAATTTAAAGCAGAAAATGGTAAAAACGGTGAAGGTGCAAGAAGATACGGAAAAAGCGGAGAAGATTTATATGTTAAAGTTCCAATAGGAACCTTAATAAAAGATGTCGAAACAGGTAAAATAATAGCCGATTTATCACATAAAGGTCAAAAGGAGCTTATATTACCAGGTGGAAGAGGAGGAAAAGGAAATAGTCATTTTGCGACATCAACAAGACAAGCTCCTCGTTTTTCACAAGATGGAGAAAAGGGAATTGAAAAAGAGGTTATATTAGAGCTTAAATTATTAGCTGATGTAGGATTAATTGGATTTCCAAATGTTGGAAAATCTACATTTTTATCAAAAACAACATCTGCAAATCCAAAAATTGCAGATTATCATTTTACAACACTTGAACCAAATTTAGGTGTAGTAAAAAATGATTATGGAGAAAGCTTTGTAATTGCAGATATTCCTGGAATAATTGAAGGTGCAAGTAATGGAACAGGTTTAGGTCTTCAATTTTTAAGACATATTGAAAGAACAAGATTATTACTACATGTTATTGATGTTTCTGGAATAGAAGGTAGAAATCCTGTAGATGATTTTAAAACAATAAATGAAGAGCTAAAATCTTATAGTGAAAAATTAAGTAAAAGAAAACAAATAATTGTTGCAAATAAAATTGATAGTATGCAAGATGAAAATTTATATAATGATTTAGAAAAATTAGCTAAAGAAAACAATATAGAAATATTTAAAATTTCAGCTGTAACTGGAGAAGGAATTAGTGAGCTACTAAAACGAGTATCACAAGTATTAAAAGAACTTCCAAAAGAAGAATTATATGATGAAGTTGAAGACAAAAAAGTATACACATTACAAGAAGAGCAAGAAGGATACACAATAAAGAAAGAAGATGGAATTTTTGTTGTAGACGGTCCAGCAGTTGATAGAGTAATGAGAAGAGTAAACTTAGAAGATAATGAATCAATGTATTATTTCCAAAAATGTTTAGATAGTTTAGGTGTAAATCAAAAATTAAAAGAAGCTGGAGTTCAAGAAGGCGACACAGTAAATATTTGTGGTTGGGAGCTTGAATGGTACGATTAAAAACAAAACTTTTGTTTGACTTTTTTTCCAATATATGTTATCATTTTTTTAGTATGTTTAAGGGGTGATATATATATGCCAAGAAAAAAGAGCGAAGAATTAGGAAAAAGAGAAAAAGATATTTTAGCATTTATTGAAAAACAAATAAAAGAAAATGGATATCCACCATCAGTACGAGAGATTGGAAAATCAGTAGGATTAAGTTCTACTGCAACTGTTCATGGATATTTAACGAAATTAGAGCAAAAAGGATATATAAAAAAAGAAAATCAAAAAGGAAGAACATTACGACTACTAAAAGGAACAAAAAACAGTAACGAAAATAAACCAGAAGTAAAAGAAGAAAGTAAAAATTTATACACAGCAAAAGAGATGGTAGAAGTTCCTATAGTTGGAAAAATAACAGCAGGAGCACCAATACTTGCAGTTGAAAATATATCAGATACATTTCCAATTCCAATTGATTTTGTTGGAAATTCAGAATGTTTTATGCTAACAGTAAGTGGTGAAAGTATGATAGAAGCGGGAATACTAGATGGAGACTATATTCTAGTAAAAAAACAAAACGTTGCAAGAAATGGAGAAATTGTTGTAGCATTAATAGGTGATGAAGCAACTGTAAAGACATTTTACAAAGAATCAGACCATATTAGATTACAACCAGAAAATAGCACAATGGATCCAATAATAGTAAGTAATTGTGAAATATTAGGAAAAGTAGCAGGTGTATTTAGAAAATTATAAAGGAGAATTTGTATTATGAGTAGAATGAAAACTTTTTTTATATATCTACTATTATTTGTAGGCTTATATGTTGTAAGTAACTTATTAATAGATGCATATATAAAAACATCATATTATAAAATTGAAACTTATGATATAGATGTAAAAGAAGCTAATATTACAATAATGACAGCAAAAGCCTCAAAAGATGATGGACATATAGAAGGAAAAATAGTAAATAATACAAATGAAAAGGTAACAAATAGATACATGAAAGTTGAATTATTTTCAAATAAAGATGTAAATTTAGGTACTGAATATGTGAAAATAGATGAGTTAAATCCAGGAGATTTGAAAAATTTTAAAATAGATTTTACATGTGATAATGTAACATCATTTAAAATAACATTTATAAGTGAAGAGCAAAGAAATGCAGAAAGACCAGAAAACAATGGTGGATCATTGAATATAATAAATGTTGATCCAAAAATTGAAAATATTACAAATCAATTAGAAATAAAACACTAAAATATAACAAATCATTGAATTTACGAATGTACTTTCAATGATTTTTTTATTAATATAATTAAAATGTATTTGTATCTAAAACAAAAAAATGGATAAAATAATTAATAATTATAAAATCTTATAATATTTGTAAAAAATATTTGCTATTTTGCACAATATGTAATATAATCGTAACAAAAATGAAATAAAAGTGTAACATTAAACCTGAAAGGAAAGATGAAAAATGTTTGGTTGGGGGCAAGACATAGGGATTGATTTAGGAACAGCTACTGTAATTGCATATGTAAAAGGAAAAGGAATCGTATTAAGAGAACCATCAGTAGTTGCCGTAGATAGTAACACAAATGATGTATTAGCCGTTGGAAGAGAAGCAAGAAGAATGTTAGGTAGAACACCAGGTAATATTGTAGCAACAAGACCTTTAAGAGAGGGTGTAATATCTAATTATACTGTAACTGAAAGAATGTTAAAATATTTTATAAGTCGTGTATGTGGAAGATTTGTTTTTGCACCAAGAATAATGATTTGTATACCATCACAGGTTACAGAAGTTGAAAAAAAAGCTGTAATTGATGCTGCCACACAAGCTGGAGCAAGAAAAGTATATTTAATAGAAGAGCCAATAGCTGCAGCAATTGGCGCAGGAATTGATATTTCAAAACCTTGTGGAAATATGGTAGTAGATATAGGTGGAGGTACAACTGACATAGCTGTAATTTCATTAGGAGGCTCTGTTGTTAGTACATCTTTAAAAGTAGCTGGAGATAAATTTGACGAATATATTGTAAAATATATAAAAAAGAAACATAATATTATGATTGGTGAAAGAACTGCCGAAGATTTAAAAATAAATATTGGTTGTGTGTACCCAAAAATCCAAGATACAGAAATGGATATAAGAGGAAGAGATTTAATAGATGGTTTGCCAAAAACTGTAACTGTATATTCAAGTGAAATGTTAGAAGCTCTAATTGAACCAGCATTAATGATCGTAGATGCAGTTCACTCAGTACTAGAAAGGACACCACCAGAACTTGCAGCAGATATTAGTGATAAAGGAATTTATATGACAGGTGGAGGATGTTTAGTAGACGGATTAGATAAATTATTACAAGAAAAAACAGGAATTAATGTAATGATTGCACAAGATGCCATATCATGTGTAGCATTAGGAACAGGGAAAGCATTAGACACATTAGATTCATTAGATTCTAAAGCAAATAGAAGATAAAAATTAAAGACTTATTAGTAAATAAGTCTTTAAAAAAACACATAAAGATAACATAAAAAGTATAAAATAATAAGGAGACAAAAAATGATTATACAAACTATTTTTATAATAATAGGTTTCCTTTTACTAATAAAAGGTGCAGATTTTTTAGTAAAAGGCGGAAGCAATATTGCTAAAAGATTCCATATTCCAGAAATTGTAATAGGATTAACAATTGTGTCAATTGGAACTTCAATGCCAGAATTATTTATAAGTGTAACATCAGCATTAAATGGATATTCTGATATGGCAATTGGTAATGTAATAGGTAGTAATTTATCTAATTTGTTATTAATTTTAGGAATATGCGCAATAATTAAAAACTTAAAGTTTAAAAAAGAAACAAGATATTTTGAAAGTCCATTTACTTTTTTAATTACAATTTTGGTATTTGCATTAGCAAGCAATAATCTAAAAGGTCAACCAAATACAATTAATAGATTAGAAGGTGTTGTTTTGTTATTAGTTTGCGGAGCTTTTATAGTGTATAGCATAATAATGGCAAAAAAAGGTGAAGACTTTGATGATACAGTTGATGGAATTAGTAAGGATTTAGCTATTGTAGATATAAAAACTCAATCAATAAAATATTTAATAAAATCAATAATATATGTAATTTTAGGAATCATATTTTTAAAATTTGGTGGTGATTTCGTAGTTGATAATGCATCAAAAATTGCAGGTACACTTGGAATGAGTGAAAAAATGGTAAGTGTTACGATTATTGCTATAGCAACAAGCTTGCCAGAGCTAATTACATCAATAGTAGCAACTACAAAAGGAAAGGTAGATATGGCAATTGGAAATATAATTGGCTCTTGTATACTAAATATGATTTTTATTATGGGAGTCTCAGCTATAATAAAACCAATTGAATATTCTGTTAGTTACAATATGGATTTTTTAATATTAATAGTTGCAACAGCATTGTTATGCTTATTTCCAATAATTGGCAAGAAAAATGAAATGACAAGATTACAAGGTTCAGTTTTCTTACTATCATATATTGTATATATGTGCATAACAATTTGGGCTTAATAAAGAAATTATATGTGTTTATAAGTTAATTTTAGAAGTTATTTTTATAATAAAAAGTAACTTCTTTTTTTTGTAAAATTTTAACAATTTCGACCTTTACTTTACAAATTTTTAATGATATACTAACTTTGTAAAAAAATGCAAAAGAGGAGGGAATGAAATGTTAAAAGGTAACATTTTGTCGAGAAAAACAAAGCTGATAAGTATAGTAGTGTTAATGGTTTTTATTACATATATATGCATAAGTACTTTTTTACAAATAAAAGAATCCTATGCAGCTCAAAGTACTGAAGGGTATTCAAGTAAAATAAACAATTATCCAGGCTATAAAGAACTAATAGACAATTTAAAAGCAAAGTATCCAAATTGGCAATTTAAAATATTGTATACAGGTTTAGATTGGAATCAAGTAATAAAAAATGAAACAAGTGCTGCTCATGGTAGAAACTTGGTTTATTATGATAAAACAGGAGCATGGATTTGTTCAACTTGTGGAAATAAAGCTTATGATACAGGAAAATGGAGATGTGCTTCTGAAGTAGCAGTATCATATTATATGGATCCACGTAACTGGTTAAATGAAGATTACATATTTCAATTTGAAAATTTAAAATATGATTCGAGTACTCAAACAATAGATGGAGTTAACAAAATAATAAACAATGCACCTTGGATGAGAGGTAGTCAAATAACATATACTAAAACAGATGGCTCAACAGCAACAATAAATAAGTCATATGCACAGGTAATTATGGAAGCAGCACAAGCATCTAATATTAGTCCATATCATTTAGCATCAAGAATTGTGCAAGAGCAAGGATCAAATAGTACAGCAAGCTCAACAGGAAAAGGTACATATAGTGGATATGTTGGATACTATAATTTTTATAATATAAATGCAACAGGAAGTGGAAATGCGGCAGTTATTTCTAATGCATTAAGATATGCAAAAAGAAAAGGCTGGACAGATCCAGAAACAGCAATAAAAGGTGGAGCTGCGTGGATTGCATCTGGATACATAAATGTTGGTCAATCAACTTTATATTTACAAAAATATGATGTAGATAATAGTGACGGAAAATTATATTATCACCAATATATGGGGAATATTAGTGCAGCAGTAAGTGAAAGTACATCAGTAAAAAAATCATATTCAAGTTTAGGTATGTTAAATAATAGTTTTACATTTGTAATTCCTGTATTTGAAAATATGCCTACTGAAAAGTGTGGTTCACCAAACGGTTCAAGTGTAATAACACAAAATGTTAAAGTAACAGGAACAGATGTAAAAGTAAGAACAGCACCTTCATTATTAGGAACAGTTCTTACAAAAGTAAATACAGGAGATGTATTATTAAGAATTGAATGTGGTGCAACACAAGTAAGTGGATATTATTGGGATAAAGTTGTATTATCTTCAGGTGTAAAAGGATATATTGCAAGAAATTACATTACACAAATTGCAGATGTTACAAATGCAAACATTTCAGCAGTATCAAATACAAGTGTAAACTTAAGAAATGGACCAGGAACAAGTAATACAAAAATAGTAACAACATTAATATCAGGTCAAGCAGTTACTATAATAGAAAAAGGCACATACAATAATATAAATGGATTTAACTGGGTAAGAGTAAAACTTGCAAACGGAACACAAGGTTATATAGCTGATAAATATTTAACCGAAATAGGAAATAATCCTACTCCAAACCCATCATATAAAATTGCAACAATAAAATGTGATAGCGGAAAAGTAAGAATAAGAGCACAAGCAACAACATCAAGTGGAGTTGTTACATCTTTAAGCAAAGGAACAACAGTAACAATAATGCAAGAAAATGTAGCACAAGCTAATGGTTATACTTGGGACAAAATAGTAACAAGTGATGGACTAGAAGGATATGTTGCTAACCAATATCTAAACAAAGATGGCGAAAGTGATAATAATAAGGGAGATGACAATAAAAACGATAACGATAAAGGTAATGACAACAACAATAATGATAATAACAATAATGTTAAAACAGGTGATTGTAATGGTGATGGAGTGATAAATTCTGGCGATTTATTAGCATTAAAAAAATATTTATTAAAAACATTAAATATAACTGATCAATCAATAATAAAGGCAATGGATGTAAATAAAGATGGTGCAATAAATTCTGGAGATTTACTTTTAATAAAGAAACATTTATTAGGAACATATACAATATCAAATTAAGAGGAGGAACATATGAAAAAATTAATTAAAATAAGTATTTTAAGCATATTTGTATTTATTGCTATTTCAATTTTTTCTGAAACTTATGCTGCAAGTGCTAGTATATCAGCAAGTAAAACAAATGTAAAAGTAGGAGAAAAGGTAACAATAACTGTATCCATGAATGCGGCTGCGTGGAATACGAATATTTCGGGAGCAGCATCAAAAAGTTTTGCTGGAAATAGTGATGATGGAAATAATATAACAAAAAAAGAGCGAATATCATTTACACCAAGTAGTGCAGGAACATATACATTTAAATTGGGTGGAGATGTATCTGATGGAAGTACAAATAAAACAACAAATGTAAGTGGAAGTGTAACAGTAACAGCAACAAATAGTAGTAGTGATAATAATGATAAAAACAATGACAAAAAAAATGATAACAAAGACAACAAAGACAACAAAGATAACAATGATACAACAACAGAGCCAACATTCAAATCAGCAAATGACAAAGTATATGCGACAGGAGACATAAATATTCGTAAAAGCTATAGTGCAGATAGTGACAAAATTGGTACATTAAAAGCTGGAGAAAGTGTTACTCGTACTGGAATTAGTGATAATGGATGGTCTAAAGTTTCTTATAATGGAGAAACTGGATATATAAAAACATCACTATTAACAACAGAAGAGCCATCAAAAGCATCTGATAAAGCATTAAAAACATTAGAAGTAACACCAGAAGGTTTAGATCCAGAATTTGATCCAGAAACAACATCATATACATTAAATGTAGGTGCAGATGTAGAAAAATTAGAAATAAAAGCAGCTCCAAATGATGAAAAAGCTACTGTAGAAATTACAGGAAATGAATCATTAGTAGCAGGTGATAATGCAGTAAAAATAACGGTAACAGCACAAGACGGAACTACAAGAATCTACACAATAAATGTAAAAAAAGGTGAAGCAACAACATTAGGTTTATCATCATTAAAAATAAATGGATATACATTAAGTCCAAAATTTTCATCAAATGTATATGAATATAAAATTAATGTATTAGATCCAAATATTACAAAATTAGATGTATTAGCAACAGCAAATGTTGAAAATGCAAAAGTTGAAGTAACAGGAAATACAAATTTAGTAAAAGGTGAAAATACAATAACAATAACAGTAACATCAGAAGATGGAAAAGAAAAAGTAATATATCAAATACTGGTAAACAAAGATTCAGATGTAACTGCAACAACAAACAAAAAAGATATGATTATATATGGAGGAATAGTAGTAGGTGTAATACTAATATTTGTGATCATAATAATTGTAGTAAAATCTAGAAAGAAGAAAAAGCAACCAACAAATAACAACAATGCAGATGACTATTCAGATCTATATGGTTATTCTTCAAAAAATGTAACAAGTGTTAGAAATGAAAATCAAAATGATATGCAAAGCAACAATCAATATAAAGAAATTAATCAATTACAAGAAAATACAAATGATGAATCAGAAATAAATACATATCAAAACACAGATACAACAACACAATTTAATATGGATAATGAATATAAATCAACAAACGAACCAGAAAATCCATACATAAGTAAGGACATGTATGCAGACTATAGTGAAAATTCAAAACAAACATACAATAATCAAAACACATATGATGGTCTATATGGTTCTTATAGTGAAAGCAATAACAAAATTACAACTAACGATATACAAGAACAAAGTTTACAACAAGATAACTACTTAGATAACCAAATACAAGAAGATTACACAATAGATGATAATTACAAATTTAAAAGATCAAAAGGAAAACATTCAAAATAAAAAGAAGTACTTTTCAATAATTTGATTTATTGAAAAGTACTTCTTTTTTCGATACTGTATAAAAATTAAGGTTTAATTTTTATAAAATATAGCAGGAAAATGAGATTTTATAGAATTTGATATTTTTATGTAAATATGATATAATGTAAAGTATAAATCAAATGATTTATTATGAAAACCTCGTGTTTTCAACATATCTAAACATTATAAAAAAATTTTTGGAGGTACAAATCATGGACACGTCAATAATGGAAGAAATTTTTCAATCAATGCGGAAAGATCAGAATGAAGGCATTAGCGAACAGCAGAAAGACGCTTATATAGAAGTGTCAAAGGAAATGAACGCAATGTTAGAGGATATGCAGGAGCAACAATCAAAATTAAAGAGAATGTCAAACATTTTAGATGAAGCTGGCAACTCTACGCTTGCAGAGCATTTCCAAATGTTGGCAATTAAAATGAATTCTGAGCTTGATGCAATCGATGAAATGATGCAGATGGCAAGTTGTATTGCTAATCAGTAAAGTGTTCAGCTCCCTTATGATTAATAATTAATTGTAAGGGAGTTTTATTATATTTATTATATAAATAAAATTTTGATGAGATATTAATAAATTAGTATTTTTTTGTATGTATAAACGAGAATCTTATACGTTAATAAAGAAATATGAAAATAAATAAAAACAAAAGTAAAGATTTTCATAAAAATCACTAAATAACATTGAATTTTACAAAATTCTTGATATAATTGTACTACATTGTTTTATAAGAAAAGGGAAGGATATGATAAAATGAATAATATTTACAGAACACACAATTGCGGACAACTAAACATAAAAAATGTTGGACAAGAAGTTCGTCTATCAGGATGGGTACAAAGAATTAGAAATTTAGGAGCAATGAAATTTATAGATTTAAGAGATCAATATGGAATTACACAAATTGTTATATCAGATGATGAAAAATTTAAAGAACAAATCAATGATATAGTAACTGAATGTGTAATTTGTATACATGGAACAGTTGTTGAAAGGTCAAACAAAAACAACAAAATACCAACAGGTGAAATTGAAATAGATGCACAAAAAATTGAAATATTAGGAAAATGCAAATCAACACTTCCTTTTGAAGTTAATTCAGAAAAAGTTGATATTAATTCAGTAAGAGAAGATTTAAGATTAGAATATAGATTTTTAGATTTAAGAAATGACAGAATTCACAATATAATTTTGCTTCGTTCACAAGTAATGAAAACTTTAAGACAAAAATTATATGAACTTGGTTTTTCTGAAATACAAACACCTATACTTGCTAACTCATCACCAGAAGGAGCAAGAGATTACTTAGTACCAAGTAGATTACATGCAGGAGAATTTTACGCATTACCACAAGCACCTCAACAATTTAAACAATTATTA